>OCHL01000020.1_pt1 | contig 202261 bp, 115 predicted proteins | sample 1538421 | NCBI WGS metagenome assembly OCHL01 (sample SAMN04571690, study PRJEB22368) | human gut metagenome | biome: human gut; material: stool | host: Homo sapiens | place: Luxembourg | collected 2012-06-01 | reverse complement strand
CTTTGAAACGAAATGATAAGGGCGTTACGACAAACAACATTATTGAACGGCTGTCTGACGGTGGACCTCAACAGGTCCCCGTCTTTTCTCCGGACGGTACCATGATTGCATTTGTACGCAACAATAACATATTTCTTGTTAAGTTGCTTTACGGCAACAGCGAAAGCCAGGTCACAGAAGATGGCAAACAGAATTCGGTAATCAACGGTATTCCTGACTGGGTGTATGAAGAAGAGTTCGGCTTCGACCGTGCTTTGGAATTCAGCGCCGACAATACGCTGATTGCTTTTATCCGTTTCGACGAGTCGGAAGTTCCCTCCTACTCTTTCCCGGTATTTGCCGGACAAGCACCCCGCATTGATGCTTTAAAAGATTATCCGGGCGAATATACATATAAGTATCCAAAAGCCGGATATCCGAATTCGAAAGTAGAGGTACGTACGTATGACATCAAATCACATGTCACCCGTACAATGAAACTCCCATTGGATGCAGATGGATACATTCCGCGTATCCGTTTCACAAAGGATGCCAATAAATTGGCTATCATGACATTGAACCGCCATCAAGACCGTTTTGATCTTTACTTTGCCGATCCTCGTTCCACACTTTGCAAACTAATGCTTCGCGATGAGTCTCCTTATTATATCAAGGAGAATATTTTCGATAATATCCAGTTCTATCCGGAATACTTCAGCCTGCTTAGCGAACGTGACGGTTACAGTCACCTCTATTGGTATAGCATGGGGGGGAATCTGATTAAAAAGGTTACTAACGGTAAGTTTGAGGTGAAAGATTTTCTGGGATATGATGAAGAAGACGGTTCTTTCTATTACACCAGCAATGAAGAAAGCCCTCTGCGCAAAGCTGTCTATAAAATAGACAAGAAGGGCAAGAAGCTCAAACTATCCCAACAGGTAGGAACCAATACACCGCTCTTCAGCAAATCGATGAAGTATTACATGAACAAGTTCTCCAACTTGAATACTCCGATGCTGGTTACACTGAATGATAATTCGGGCAAAACACTCAAAACGCTTATTACCAATGACGGATTGAAACAAACATTGTCTGGATATGCTGTGCCACAAAAAGAGTTCTTCACTTTCCAAACCACAGATGGCGTGAAGTTGAACGGCTGGATGATGAAACCGGTTAATTTTTCCGCATCTAAAAAATATCCGGTACTGATGTATCAATATAGCGGTCCGGGCTCTCAACAGGTATTAGATACCTGGGGAATCAGTTGGGAAACATACATGGCAAGCCTCGGTTATATCGTGGTATGCGTGGACGGTCGCGGCACAGGAGGTCGTGGAGAAGCTTTCGAGAAATGCACTTATCTGAAAATCGGAGTCAAAGAAGCCAAAGATCAGGTAGAGACTGCTTTGTATCTCGGCAAACAGCCATACGTGGATAAAGATCGCATCGGAATCTGGGGCTGGAGCTACGGCGGATACATGACTCTTATGAGCATGAGCGAAGGAACTCCCGTATTCAAAGCAGGAGTAGCAGTAGCTGCACCCACCGACTGGCGTTTCTATGATACGATTTATACCGAACGCTTCATGCGTACTCCGAAAGAGAACGCGGAAGGATATAAGGAATCATCAGCCTTCACCCGCGCTGACAAACTACATGGAAACTTGTTGTTGGTGCATGGCATGGCAGACGATAATGTGCACTTCCAAAATTGTGCGGAATATGCCGAGCAGTTGGTTCAGCTTGGAAAACAATTTGATATGCAAGTGTATACAAACCGCAATCATGGAATATATGGTGGCAATACCCGCCAACACCTATACACACGGTTGACCAACTTTTTCTTGAACAATTTATAATGACGGACAGAGTACGTAAGCCCGAATGGCTGAAAATTAATATTGGTGCCAACGAACGATACACCGAAACCAAACGGATTGTCGACTCCCACTGCTTGCATACTATATGCAGCAGTGGGCGTTGCCCTAATATGGGAGAATGCTGGGGAAAAGGAACTGCTACCTTTATGATTGGCGGTGACATCTGCACGCGCAGTTGCAAATTCTGCAACACACAAACCGGCCGCCCGCACCCGCTAGATGCAAACGAACCTACCCATGTCGCAGAATCCATCGCACTGATGAAACTGGATCATGCTGTCATCACTTCCGTAGACAGAGATGATCTGCCGGATTTGGGAGCAACACATTGGGCACGTACCATCCAGGAAATAAAACGGCTGAATCCACAAACAACAATCGAAGTGCTCATTCCTGATTTTCAAGGCAGGATGGAGTTGTTAGATTTGGTAATCGAAGCCCGTCCCGACATTATTTCACACAATATGGAAACCGTACGCCGCATTAGTCCGCTAGTGCGCAGTGCGGCAAATTATGATACAAGTCTGCAAGTTATCAGACACATTTCCGAGAAGGGAGTTAAGTCTAAAAGCGGCATTATGGTCGGACTGGGTGAGACCCCGGAGGAAGTCGAAACATTGATGGATGATCTGTTAGCAACCGGTTGCCAGATTCTTACCATAGGCCAATACCTTCAACCGAGTCACCGGCATTATCCCGTTGCAGCATACATCACTCCGCAGCAATTTGCAGAATATAAAACTGTAGGTTTAGAGAAAGGATTCAACATCGTAGAAAGCGCTCCCCTTGTTCGTTCCTCCTACCATGCAGAGAAACATATTCGTTAGCAAACAAAACATATCCCCTATTTGTTTTATTGATAGAACCGACAAATAAACATAAATATAGAGATGGCTCATAAAGGAACACTTTCTTCCGCATTTAACATGTCGCTGGGTTTTATCCCCGTTATTATTTCCATTTTATTGTGTGAACTTATAACGCAAGACACGGCTATTTACATCGGTACAGGCATAGGTATTATAGGTATATACCTTTCTTATCGACGTAAGGGATTGTTAATTCCTAATTTTATCCTCTATATAGCAACCGGAGTGTTAGCACTATTATCCGTAGCAGCTCTCATTCCTGGTGATTACGTTCCACCCGGTGCACTTCCACTTACGCTGGAAGTCAGTATTCTCATTCCGATGCTAAGTCTTTACATGCATAAGAAAAGGTTTATCAACCATTTCTTAAAACAGATAGGTTCTTGCAACAAACGTTTATATGCGCAGGGAGCAGAAGCAGCCGTTGTATCTGCCCGTATCGCTTTGATCTTCGGTATATTGCATTTTATTATAATCAGCATTACCATCGTTTTCCAAGACCCGTTGAGCAAGACGAGCATGTTTGTACTCTATAAAGTGTTCCCCCCTGCTGTCTTTCTGATGAGTATCCTGTTCAATCAGATCGCCATCCGTTTCTTCAATCATTTAATGTCACACACGGAATATGTTCCTATTGTGAATACCGAAGGAGACGTGATCGGGAAAACACCTGCAATAGAAGCTGTTAATTACAAAAATGCATACATCAATCCGGTGATAAGAATTGCCATATCCACTCACGGAATGTTATTCCTTTGCGACAGGCCATCAACAGCCATTCTGGATAGAGGAAAAGTAGATATTCCCATGGAATGTTATCTCCGCTACGGAGAATCTCTGGAAGCAGGCGCCACTCGTTTAATCAACAATGCTTTTCCTCATGAAAAAGGTATCAAACCTGAATTCAACATCGTTTATCACTTCGAGAATGAAGTGACCAACCGTCTTATCTATCTATTCATTGTCGATATCAAAGATGATTCCATCCTTTGTACCCCCCGCTTTAAAAACAGTAAGCTGTGGAATTTCAAACAGATAGAGGAAAACTTAGGAAAAGGCTTCTTCAGCAGCTGCTTCGAAGATGAATATGAACACCTGAAAGGCGTTATTTATATAAGAGAAAAATACAGGGAATCTTAGATAAATCGGGCACGTGTCCTTTCCAGTCCTTCACTGTACGCGTCTGTATATATTCTCCTTCACAAGTAATATTGGCAGCGATACAGAGCTTTGTTTGAGGACGGCAATTCAACAAAATATCCTCTACCATCTTATGATTCCGGTAAGGCGTCTCAATGAAAAGTTGCGTCTGATTTTCAGCATACACACGCTGCTCCAGTGCTTTTAGTTTCTTGGCACGTTCTCCCGGTTCAATCGGCAGATAACCGTGAAACGCAAAACTCTGCCCGTTAAAGCCGGAAGCCATCACGGAAAGGATAATGGAAGAAGGTCCGACCAAAGGAACCACTTTCAGCTTCTTACGTTGTGCGATAGCAACCACATCCGCTCCCGGGTCAGCTACTGCCGGACAACCTGCTTCGGAGATAACCCCCATTGAAGCTCCACCCACCAAAGGTTGCAGATAACCGGAAATATCATCAGGAGAAGTATGCTTGTTCAACGGGTAAAATGTCAATGCATCAATATCAATCTCCCGGTCCACCTTTTTCAGGAAACGCCGGGCAGAACGAACATCTTCGACTATAAAATACCGGATACCAGAAATGATCTCCTTATTATAAGAAGGCAAAACCTTTTCAATAGACGTATCACCTAACGTCACGGGCAACAAATAGAGGGCAGTTTCCACTTTTTAAATTGAGAATTAAGAGACTATACTTTAATATTAAAAATCAAATAAGGTTTTGAGCGAAGCTAATTAAGAATTGAAAATGCAACAGTTTAGGAAGCCAGATAGTTGGATTCACTTAACATCACATGATAATCAGTAAATTCCAGGAGATCTTTCAGTTTCATGTCCTTATGCTTTTTCATATAAGAAGCGATGATTCTTGCTCCCATCCATGTCCCAATCAATGCCGGAGCTTGAGCACCCAACATATCGACAGCAGGAGCAGGCTTCATATAATAGCGGATCACCATCGGGTCTCGTGCATGCAGATGATCGTTGGTACAGATATAATTCCATATCTCCTTTTCATTCTCCTTACACCAGTCGTTTTCCTCCTTAGAATATCCCATCGCTTCGCCGATATCACTATATCCTAATAAGTTCTGCACGACGTAATTGATTTTTCCGGAGTGCATCATCAAGTCAATCAAACAAGTACCCTCATGATAGTTCATTCCGTAACGGCTCAAAAGATAAAAAGCAAAACAATCCGGCACAATCCGTTCCGGACGCATCGAGCGACATTGATAATCGTAATAAAAACGCTTATAAAGAGGATAATCTTCCCCCATATATTTATCAAGACTGATCCCTAATAAAGAATCCACCAAAATAATAGATTCGTTGAAGGCAGACACTTGCGAATAGATAAAGGGCACTTTCGTATCAGGCACTTCCTTCTTCAGTTTCCGGAATCCTTTGTTAAGTCCTTTTTCCACCTCATCCAGATTAGGATACTTTGCTTCTACGTCGCTAAGCAAACGGACTAAAGTCGTATCCGAATAGAATTTCTGCAGACGTTGCGAAATGGTATCATCTTTCACCGTACCGATAGACAATACATCCTCAATCAGGATTTTCGTCGGCATACGATAGTCCATCGTCAACTTCTGCATAGCAGAAAAGCTGTTGGAGCGAACGTATTCGCTCAACAGCTTATCATATCTTAGAACAGAAATCTCCTCTTCCTTCTGCTCCGTACCCTTTCCCGTGCTTATCCCGCAGGAGGCGAAAAGCATACTAATTAAAATAATAAGAAGAGAGATCCGTAGTTTCATAATCTTTTATCCGTAAATGATGTTACCATTTTCGTCCATATACTCATCGAGTCCTTTCTCGTAAGTAGCCATGGCACGAAGACTCATACCTACACTGGAGAATCCACCGTCATGGAATAAGTTCTGCATAGTTACCTTACGGGTAAGATCGGAGAACATCACGATACAATAATCGGCACATTCGTCAGCCGTAGCATTTCCGAGAGGAGACATACGGTTGGAGAAATCAAACAGTTTATCCATACCCTTCACGCCCGAACCGGCAGTAGTAAATGTAGGAGACTGCGAGATAGTGTTCACACGTACGCTATGTTCGCGTCCGTAGATGTAACCAAAGCTACGTGCAATAGATTCCAGCAATGCCTTTGCATCTGCCATATCATTGTAGCCGTAGAAAGTACGCTGCGCGGCCACATAGCTCAAAGCAACGATAGAACCGTAATCTGCAATAGCGTTCAATTTCTTGGCCGACTGAATCATTTTATGGAATGAAACAGCTGAAATATCCAATGTCTTATCCAACATTCCATAGTCAAGGTCATCGTAAGTACGTTTTTTGCGCACGTTGGGAGACATACCGATAGAGTGGAGTACAAAATCAATTTGTCCACCCAGTATATCCATGGAGGTCTTGAATACATTTTGCAAATCTTCTACGCTGGTGGCATCTGCCGGAATAACCTGGCAATTTAATTTCTGGGCCAAAGCGTCGACTTCTCCCATACGGATAGCCATCGGAGTATTTGATAATGTAATAGTTGCACCTTCTTCTACGGCACGCTCTGCTACTTTCCAGGCAATAGACTGATCGTTCAAAGCACCGAAGATAATACCTCTTTTTCCTTTCAACAAGTTATAACTCATATCTTTTAATAGTTAAATTTTGTGCAAAGATAGGAACTTTCTGCATAAAAACACGAGAAGTGTGCAAATAATAGACAGAAATGACAAAAAATACACGTATTCTATCAATTAGTCCACATCCTCTTGGGGTTTGCCACCTATCTTTGCAATCGATAATTAAGAGGTTTTTTCATAATATTTATTTAAGGTTAGAATTAGGTTAACATGAATTTGTCTTATTCCTCTCCTGCAGGCTGCCTGCGACAGATCGCCTGCGGAAGGACATAAGGATTATGAAATCACCCTCATTAATCATCACCCAACTACCAAGAAAAACAATAGATGTATAACCCTATAGAAATAAGTTACTAAATGAACACATTGACAAAAAGACTCTTCTGGATGGCCCTATGCTGTTTACCGTTTATCTCATCAGGATGTAAACAAAGCGAGACTGCCGTAAAAGAAAGCTCCATCAGTGACGCTCTCTACCAGAATCTACCTTTTGAAATGCCCAAAGTACAGCAACCGGTTTTTCCTGCTTACGAGGTAAACATTGAGAAATTCGGAGCCAAAGGCGATGGTCTGTATCTGAATACCAAAGCAATCAACGATGCTATTAAAGAGGTAAATCAACGCGGAGGGGGTAAAGTGATTATCCCGGAAGGTATCTGGTTGACAGGGCCTATCGAACTGTTGAGCAACGTGAATTTATATACGGAACAGAATGCATTGGTGCTCTTCACCGGTGATTTTGAGGCATATCCTATCATTGCCACTTCTTTTGAAGGATTGGAAACCCGTCGTTGCCAATCGCCTATTTCCGCACGCAATGCAGAGAACATCGCTATCACAGGATACGGCACATTTGACGGAAACGGCGACTGCTGGCGTCCGGTAAAAAAAGGCAAACTGACTGCTTCACAATGGAAAAAACTAGTAAGCTCGGGAGGTGTTCTTGATGAAAAACAAGAGATATGGTACCCCACGGCCGGTTCACTGAAAGGTGCAATGGCTTGTAAAGATTTCAATGTACCCGAAGGTATCAATACAGACGAAGAATGGGCTGAAATCCGTCCGTGGTTGCGCCCGGTGTTGTTAAGCATCGTCAAAAGCAAGAAAGTACTGTTGGAAGGTGTTACTTTCAAAAACTCACCAAGCTGGTGTCTGCACCCCTTGTCCTGCGAAGATTTCACAGTAAATAATATCATGGTCATCAATCCGTGGTATTCCCAGAATGGTGACGCCATCGACCTGGAATCTTGCAAGAACGCGCTCATTATTAATAGTGTATTCGATGCGGGAGATGATGCTATCTGTATCAAATCCGGTAAAGATGAAGACGGCCGCCGTCGCGGTGAACCTTGCCAGAACGTTATCGTTAAAAATAATACGGTACTGCACGGACACGGTGGATTCGTAGTAGGTAGTGAAATGTCGGGTGGCGTGAAGAACATCTATGTAGAAGACTGCACATTTATGGGCACAGACGTAGGTTTGCGCTTCAAGAGCACTCGCGGACGTGGCGGTGTGGTAGAAAACATCTACATTAATAATATCAACATGATTAATATTCCGAACGAACCGTTGTTGTTCGACCTGTTCTACGGTGGAAAAGGTGCCGGCGAAGAATCGGAAGAGGATTTGCTGAACCGCATGAAAACAAGTATTCCTCCGGTAACAGAAGAAACACCCGCTTTCCGCAATATTCATATCTCTAATATTGTTTGTAGAGGTTCGGGACGTGCCATGTTCTTCAATGGTTTGCCGGAAATGCCGATCAGCAATATTACCGTTAAGAATGTCGTGATGACAGAAGCTACGGACGGAGTTGTTATCAGCCAGGTTGACGGAGTTACTTTGGAAAATGTATATGTAGAATCATCCAAAGGTAACAATATATTAAACGTCAAAAATGCTAAGAATCTGACCGTAGACGGAAAGGTTTATGAAGAATTGGGAGCGAAAGAAGAAATTTTAAGCCTCAAATAAAGTTCACTGCAAAAAGAAAACCACAATATCATTATATAGAGTAAAAAGCTCAAATAGCAGACTATAATCTTTTCAAAAGATAGACAGTCTGCTATTTTTTCTGTTACTTTTGCAAGGAGAAATACGACGTATAATTTCAGCCTTAGAAAATCATGAAGAAGAATCTTTTTATTTTTACTTTCCTTTTAGGAGTTTTCAGTCTGTCTGCCCAGGCGCAGAAACAGGAGAAAACCATCACAATTGAAGTACAAAACAACTGGAATCAGGCCAAAGCAGATGCTCCGGTTGTTATCAACCTGCATGAGTTGCACGCCGGCTTCAAAGTTAAATCCGCTGTTGTCATGGAAGGAACAAAGGAAATACCTTCGCAGCTGGACGATTTGAACAGAGACCGCAAGATGGACGAACTGGTCTTTGTGACCGACCTCCCTGCTCACGGTAGAAAAATATTCCAGGTTACACTCTCTTCCGAGAAAAGTGCAAAGACTTATCCGGAACGGGTTTATGCCGATATGTTTATAGTAGACCACCGGAAAGGCAAACATCAACGGGTACAGGCTATCACCGTTCCCGGCACCAGCAATATATACAGCATGGTACGTCCGCACGGTCCGGTTCTGGAATCGGAGCTGGTGGGCTATCGTCTTTATTTCAATGAGAAACAGACACCGGATATTTACGGCAAGTTCAACAAAGGACTGGAGATCAAAGAATCGCAGTTCTACCCGACGGATGAACAGTTAGCTAAAGGATTCGGAGATGACGTACTTCGTGTGTTCGACAGCTGCGGACCGGGCGCATTGAAAGGTTGGGACGGACAAAAAGCAACGCATATCACTCCAGTGGACACTCGCACAGAACGTATCATCTCTTATGGACCGGTGCGGGTGATTGCAGAAATTGAAGTGACCGGATGGAAATATCAGGATCAGGAACTGGATATGATGACACGCTACACGCTTTATGCCGGACATCGCGATCTTCATATCGAAACATTCTTTGACGAACCACTCAATAAAGAAGTTTTCTGCACAGGTGTGCAAGACATCGTAGGTACTTCCAAGTCTTTCTCCGATCATAAAGGGCTCGTAGGAAGTTGGGGAACAGACTGGCCGGTCAACGACACCGTGAAATATGCCAAAGAAACTGTAGGACTGGGCACTTGTATCCCTCAACGTTATGTGAAATCGGAAGAAAAGGATAAAGCCAATTTCCTTTATACCATTACCGCTCCGGGAAATAAATATTTCCAGTATCACACCACTTTCACTTCGATGAAAGAGACATTCGGATATAAGACACCGGAAGCATGGTTTGCTCATCTCCGCGAATGGAAAGAAGAGCTGGCTCATCCGGTGACAGTGAAAATAAAAGATAACCGCACCAATAAATAGGGTAGAAACAAATACAACTAAACAAAAATTACGAGGTTTCTACCAATTTTTCTATGACTCTGCACAAATATTCCTCCTTGTGCAGAGTCTTTTTATTTACCTTTGCCATCAGATAAAACCAACGAATCATATCTATAAATAATCTATCTATAACATGAAACGATTGACACAGACTTTAGCCTTTTGCTTATTAACGGTTTTCACCGCAGTAGCACAGAAGAACTATGTATCTGAAGTATGGGTTTCCGACCTCGGAAACGGTAAATACAAAAATCCGGTACTTTATGCCGACTACTCCGATCCGGACGCTTGTCGCGTAGGGGATGATTTCTATATGACTTCATCCAGTTTCAACTGCTTGCCGGGATTGCAAATCCTTCATTCCAAAGATTTAGTCAACTGGACAATCATCGGTGCTGCAGTTCCCAATGCCCTCCCTCCTATCGAAACTCCGGAACGGCCGGAACACGGTAATCGTGTCTGGGCTCCGGCTATCCGTCACCACAACGGTGAGTTCTATATCTTTTGGGGAGATCCCGATCAGGGAGCTTTTATGGTGAAAGCCAAAGATCCGAAAGGTCCGTGGAGCGAACCGGTCTTGGTGAAAGCGGGAAAAGGCATCATTGACACTTGTCCGTTTTGGGATGAAGACGGGAAAGTATATATGGTACACGCATACGCAGGAAGCCGTGCCGGACTGAAAAGTGTAATCACTATCTGCGAACTGAATGCGGAAGCAAATACAGCGATCACTCCTTCTCGTATTATCTTCGACGGTCACGAAGCACATCAAACTTGCGAAGGTCCTAAAATGTATAAGAGAAACGACTATTATTATATCTTCCATCCGGCAGGTGGTGTACCGACAGGCTGGCAGGTCGTACTACGTTCTAAAAACATCTACGGTCCTTACGAATGGAAAACAGTACTCGCGCAAGGTAACTCTCCGATCAACGGTCCTCACCAGGGTGCATGGGTGGATACTCCTACCGGAGAAGACTGGTTCCTCCACTTTCAGGATGTCGGCGCTTACGGACGTATCATGCATCTCCAACCGATGAAGTGGGTGAACGACTGGCCTGTGATCGGTATCGATAAAGACGGCGACGGCTGTGGCGAACCTGTCTTGACTTACAAGAAGCCGAATGTAGGTCAGACATATCCTATCTGCACTCCGCAGGAAAGTGACGAGTTCGACGGATATACACTTTCTCCACAATGGCAATGGCATGCTAACATCAATGAGAAATGGGCCTATTACGCAGGTGACAAGAGTTATGTGAGGTTATATTCTTATCCAGTTTTAAAAGAATATAAGAATTTGTGGGATGTAGCCAATCTGCTCTTGCAGAAAACTCCTTCTGATAATTTCACCGCAACAATGAAACTTACGTTCAGCCCTAACCCTAAACTTAAAGGTGAACGCACCGGACTTGTTGTTATGGGCAGAGATTATGCCGGAATCATTCTGGAAAATACAGATAAAGGTTTGATCTTATCTCAAGTTGAATGTAAAAGAGCGGATAAAGGAAAACCGGAACAGGCAAATGCTTCTGTCGATCTTTCTCAAAATACGGTTTACCTGAAAGTTCGTTTCAGTTGTGATGGCAAGAAAATCAAGGGTAGCGAAGGCGGACATGATCTCATTGTGATGTGCAACTTCAGCTATAGCCTCGACGGAAAGAAGTATCACCCACTAGGCAATCCTTTCCAGGCAAGAGAAGGACAATGGATCGGTGCTAAGGTCGGTATGTTCTGCACACGTCCTGCTATCGTTACCAACGACGGAGGATGGGCAGATGTAGACTGGTTCCGGATTACTAAGAAATAGTTTCAAATTTAGTTCCCTAGTTTGAAACTTCTAGTTTCATGCCTTGAAACTGTTAGTTCCATACGGTGAAACCATTGGTTTCTCGGTGTGGAACTAATTGTTTCACACCGAGAAACTAAAAGTTCACTACAGTTCCGTGGCAAAAAACAATTCTTTCCAAAGGAGAAGATAAAACCCGGCAAGTAGGAAAGGATTTCTTTATCTTATCTTTTTTACCTATTTTTGTATCGGTAAAAGAGATTAAAGGAGAACAATAAGATACAGTAAGAATGAAGAAACTAGTTATATTTGACCTGGATGGAACATTGCTGAATACCATCGCCGACCTTGCCCACAGCACCAATTATGCTTTAAATAAATTAGGATATCCCACTCATGAAATAGAAAAGTACAACTTCATGGTAGGCAATGGCATCAATAAACTCTTTGAACGCGCATTGCCCGAAGGAGAAAAGACGGAAGAAAATGTACTTCGTGTACGCAATGAGTTCGTTCCTTATTACGATATTCACAATGCAGATGATAGCCGACCTTATCCGGGCATTCCAGCGTTATTATCTTATCTGCAATCCGCAGGTATTCAGATTGCCGTAGCTTCCAACAAATATCAGGCCGCTACCGAAAAGCTGGTTGCCCACTACTTTCCGGAAATTCATTTCACTGCCGTTTTCGGTCAACGGGAAGGAGTCAATGTCAAGCCTGATCCAACAATTGTTTTTGATATATTAAAACTTGCCAATGTACGAAAAGAAGATGTTCTTTATGTAGGCGATTCCGGTGTAGATATGCAAACAGCAGCCAATGCCGGTGTAACTGCTTGCGGAGTGACATGGGGATTCCGACCACGTACGGAACTGGAAGAATTTAATCCGGCATATATGGCAGATGCTGCCGAGAAGATAAAAAAAATGGTCCTTTAATGATGATATCCTTATAAGAATAATTATGATTCGGCAAGTAAAACTTCAATAGTCTCAATAAGTTCTCTTGCCGGAGCTTTTATCGTACTGATTTCATCCTCCGATATTGAATATATCTATTGGAAGCAATATACCAATACTTCATATCAAACATCTCACTGCTTGTTTCAGAAATACTTTAGCTTTCTCCAACTATAATATCACCAAAGAATTACGTTCTTCATCTGTCAATTTCATACTAATTCAATTCCTTCCTGCTCTACATTTTTATAAAATGGTGTAATACAACTTGCAGCCCATTCTTTCATCGTATACATAATCGGATTAATCCGCGCTCCCAAGTCCCATCCCAACATAGTTAAGGGAAAGCTTACCTTATCATAATCTTCAGGCTCCAATTTTTCTTTATCCAAGATAATCAAAATATCCCAATCAGAATCAATCCGTGCATCCCCACGAGCTTGAGAACCAAACAACAAAGCCTTTCCACCTTTTGGTAAATGCTCTGTCAATGCCTGCTTAATAGACTCTAATATTTTATTTGTATGACTTTTCATATTCATTTCTCTTTTGTTGTACTCTTTTCTACAAAGATACAATAAATATTAATTCAAGAATAAGATAACGCTAATATCTATAGTCATTTATTCTCAAACATTTCTAATGCAATCTTATAATGAGACTAACAATCTGAAGAGAAAAGTTATTATTTTGTAAACACAATCTCTCCTTTACGTCCGCCACCACGAAGAAAGATTTCATAAGTATTATTACCTGATTCTTTTATTTCCAACAGATCCAAATCCGTATTTTTTGTTTGTTCTCCGCGTATAACTGTTTTTAATACCCCGCCTGCTTTCCGCCCAGTTGAAAGTCCTCCTTTCCAAGTGAGTATATATTGTTTTCCTTCTGTTAGATTAGTTATTGCTACTTTTTCTGTAGCCAAAGTCATGCACCAGTTATTGGGCTGTTCAAGTTCGACCGCAATATCCCAGGTGAAATGAGGAGTTCCGGTTATACCCGTTTCTTCCGTAATAACATCTTCCTTGCTACATGATGCGATAAGCACACAAAGCAACAGGAAAAGCATTGCTTTCCTAAATACATCCAATGGTCTGTTTATTATCGTTTTTCTATTCATATTCTCTTTATTTTATGAATCGGTTTCATAATTCTACATTTCTGCGTTACCTTATCACTTTCAATTTAGTTACGCCACCATTATCTGTTGTCGCTTTCAAATCAATTTCTCCCTTATAGGCCGATAAATCCACTTGTCTATCAGAGAAAGAGACTGCCTTACCATTAATATAGAAGTACACAAATGCTTCTGCGCCATGACCTACTATCTTTGCCACATTTCCCTCAACAAGTATTGCCGCATCTTCCAGCCAATCGTAGCTAGTATCTTCACCACCCCCGGTAAGAAAACAACCCATTCCAGCATTATATAATTTACTATTCGTCTTCAGCCGCAAAAATTCTACATAAGGAAGACTTCCGTCTGACTTACGAGGCAAGGTAAGCTGGGAAGCATCCAAAGTAACAAAATCATCATCCGTCACAGCCATGTCTACCGGAAGAAAAGAGTTGTTTGCTATTTCACATTCCGCTTGATTAACGTCTATGATATGTTTTCCCGAAGACCTCGGTGTATGTGACAAGTTATTCATTATAATATGACCATATCCCGGCACGTCAACCGCTTCCGATGCAGTCTTCCTGTTCAACATACAGAAATTGGACGGGTTCTGATAACCCGTATTATTATACCACGCTATCCCTCCTAAATGATGATTGGCATAAAACCCCTTATTCTTATTCATATAAGCAAGGCAGTACTGAACAATGTGCATAGGAATCACACTTGGTGCTTTAGGACTATCACTCATCCCATATCCCCCGGACTTAAACCCAGTGCCATCACCAGCTTTACCCCCGTCTTTCGTATATCCATTCAAGAAAGACCAACAGTTATCAATGGTAAAAACCGCCTGGCAGTTAATCAAATCAAAACCATCATCACTGTTATACCACGCACGACACCCCCGGAATACATTGCCCGTATATTGGGGAGAAGTGAGATGTCCACCGAATCCATCTACATTTCCACCTTTACCGCCGTCGGATACAGGATCATAATTATTATAGGCATCGCAATTCAGCACCAGATTGTTCTTACCCGTCACTATATAGAAACCGATCGCCATACCGTCATGCATCGACAGATGTTCGTAGATATTATCACTTCCCCCTTCATTGCGGAAACATTCGGACTGGGTATGTCCCACAATAGTTACTTGTGTTCCCACCACCTCTATATTTCTGAAATGCAAATAAGAGCCACTTACATAAAACACAATAACACGTTCATTTTCCGGCTTTACCGCCGAAAGGTCAAAAACCGGACGCTCATTTTTATAACCGGAGTAACAAATTCGTTTGTCCGGTCCAGTTCCACTCTTTGACATTTTAAACACCCGGCTCCAAGTAGTACTTCCCGCAGTATAATGTTCCATTATCTCTGCTTCCGTCACTCGATATGTACCTTGCCGGATATATACAGTATCTCCTGCCATCACTTTTGATTGTGCTTTACCCAACGTGGCAAAAGGCTTATCAATCGTCCCACTGTTTGAATCGCTTCCATTAGTAGCCACAAAATAATTCGTAGCCGAAAGAGAAAAGAGGAAACATCCTATAAAAAAAAGAAGAAGGCTAATACGTTTCATTGTATATTAAGTATTATGTAGCAGCAAAGCTACTGTTTTTTATACCATAGGAGCTGTAATATCGTACGTAAAGAATAGAATTTTGTCTTTTCTACTTCAATTATCAGACAAATTCCAGCATTAACAATCATAGTTCATAATAACAATAGTTTGATATAAGGATAAAAATGCATCCTTTATATACAAATTTGCAGGTGAATACTCTCCCAATCCACTTCCTTTGTAGAAAGAAAATATTCAATCTTTATAACAATATAATTATGAAAAACTTATTTTATGCGCTTACATTTTTTAGTTTTGTCACAGCTTGTAGTGATAATTCAGTCCAAAATCCAACACCACCTCCCGTGTCTGATAATGGTGATAACAATAATATGCAAGTTGTTGAGTTTCTAAGAAATCGTGCTATGGTGGCAAGTTATAACACTATCTTTCCTAATAAAGAAACAGAAAGAATAGAAAGAAAAGGCGTACTACTCAGCTGGAGATGGCTTTCCACCGATCCGGACGATATTGGTTTTGATATCTACCGCAAAGAAGGTAACTATAAATTCCAAAAGCTAAACAAAACTCCGATTATCAATAGTTCTAATTACAAAGATTTAACAGCAAACATTAATAAGATTCTCAAATACGAAGTTCGACAAGCAAATACCAATAATATTTTATGTTCATGTAACTTTACTCCGGAAATGGCACAGAACTTCTACCGGACGGTCCCATTAAACAATAATAATCTGCCATATCCCGATTTAGTATATAAAGCTTCGGATGCAGCTATTGGCGATTTAGACGGCGACGGAGATTATGAATTGGTTCTGAAACGTGAAGTGTCACCTCTTGACAATGGTAGCACGGGAATTGGAATTACTCCCGGAAGTTGCCTGTTAGAAGCATACAAGCTAACAACCGGGACATTTTTATGGCGTATCGATTTAGGCTCTAATATCCGGCAAGGTATTCATTATACTCCCTTCATTGTATATGACCTGAATGGAGATGGCAAGGCGGAGATCGCAGTCCGCACCTCCGAAGGTACCGTTTTCGGGGACGGAACGAAAATAGGCGATGTCAACCAAGATGGAATAACCGACTATGTAGACAGGGCTCCCCAAAGTGCCACTTATGGCAGAATTATCACAGGGCCGGAATTCTTATCTATCATTGAAGGCAGAACCGGAAAGGAAGTAGCCCGAACCGACTATATCTACCGTGGTGAAAAAAATAAATGGGTGACATATTGGGGAGATAATTGGGCAAACAGGATGGATCGTTTTCTGATGGGAGTCGGACACTTCAGATCTCAAAAAGGAATTCCAAGCCTACTCATGTGCAGAGGATATTATAAGAACTACCAGATTGTAGCTTTAGATTTTACTGATAACAAAATAACAGAGCGATGGCATTTTGATACAGCTGACAACTATTCGGATTATATAGGGCAAGGTAATCATAATTTAGCAGTCGGAGATATAGATGATGACGGAAAAGACGAAGTCTTATATGGGGCATGTGTCATAGACCATAACGGTAAAGGGCTATATAGCACAAAATTAGGACATGGTGATGCCATGCATTTGGGCAAATTTGATCCTACACAGGAAGGGTATCAAGTAGTAGTCTGCCATGAAGAACCCAAGGAGTATGGAAATATTGGAACAGAATTCCGGGATGCCAGAACGGGCAGGATATTACATTATATTCCCGGAAACGGCAAGGACGTAGGACGTTGTATGGTCGCAGATGTTGATCCGGACAGTCCCGGATGTGAATATTGGTCGTCAGAACCGGACGGTGTCATGTATTCCTGCAAAGGAAATGAACTGACAGGTAAAAGGGCACCTATAGCCAAAGGTGGTGATACATCATACAATATGACAATCTGGTGGAGTGGATCATTAAACAGGCAAATGCTTGATTACCTCGTTATTCACAGCTATACCGACGGACGTTTGTTCAATGGCAGCGATTGGGGTGTAAAAACAGCCAGCGGAACCAAAAACAATGCCTGTTTTTATGGCGATATTTGGGGAGACTGGCGGGAAGAAGTTATCTTCGTTGATGAAAATGATACAGAGCTAAGAATCTTTACTACTGATTTTGAAACCGACTATCGTTTCCATCCTCTAATGGACGACCATTTATATCGTTTAAGCGCTACACATCAGAACATAGGTTACAACCAGCCCACTCATCCGGGTTACTATATCGGTTCTGACTTGAACAAATAAAAAAGAAAGGCGTGTATGCTTTCCGCAAAGAACATACACGCTTTTTATAAAACTAACCCTATTCAAAACTCTATCATTTCCTTACCTCAATAAATATCAGAAAGCAAATACATATCGGGAGCTTACTCCAGGTCTGTCGTATTTCAATCCATCAACTTTGGTACTTCCACTGCTTGTCAACTGTACTCCAAATATACTTGTATTATTACGCTCTGTAGACGACCAATAATACATGTCATTTTTCAGTCCGTCACTACCTGTTATTTTTCCCAACTGCGTATTCATCGTTTCCCAATTAGTTACCATTGCCCTCAAATCACCGACAGAAGGAATAAACCAACCGGAAGAAATACTCGGAGCAACCAAATTATAGTTATTCAAGGAATTCACTAAAAGTGACTTATTCTTTGCTTCCGCATATTTTTTAATTACTTCCGTGTGATTATACCCTAATCGCTGATCCCTCGACGTACCATTCAATGTTCCGGTAGACGCCGATCCATCCCATCCCATCGGACTTAAATCAATATAGGAATTTCTTTCGGCAAACTCTGTACGATACCAAACTCTTATTTCATCTTTCTCCCCAAAAACAATATTGGTATTCTCTTTCAGCCCCAAAACCAATCCATGGGTACAGCCCGGATGATCACGCAATAATGCATCCTGACGTTCAGAATAAGTAAATTCATTATCTTCTGTAAAAGGATATAACACAGAAGGCATCGGATTACCAACAAAATAAACGACTCCTACACAATCATCGCTAACAGGAGCATTATCGTCAACAGAAGCCAACGCGCCATTAGAATATATCAGATCACCCACTTTCAACTCATGATCCACAGTTTGCAGTCCTCCGTCTATCTCACAATAAATATACTCTCCGGCTTTCAACTTTGTCGCATCTATCGAGTATTTTTTAAGCCCGTTGTCTACTGAACTGATAAAACTTCCTCCTATTTGCTCTACTTTTTTTGTCGGATTTACCAAAACACGGTAAGTCGTTGTTTCCTTATCATAATAAGGAATGATCACCTGCTCACCAATAGAAAATTTCACCTCTCTCAAAGATACACTGTAAGATGGCAGTTCAGGAGAAACCTCATTAGTGAAATTATAAGTAACAGAAGGCAGTTCGGCTACCATCAAGGCCATCCGATGATTCATTACAAAAGTTATTGTACTTCCGTCTGCTGAAGCCTCCCCTGTCATTAAATCATTATTTGTATATCTGTCACCACTCAGATCTGTGTCAACAGTCCAGTTCCCCACAATCGTTTCAAACGGATCCTCCTTCGTCATATCTATAGTTATATTTTCCTTATAAGGATAATACGCATAAAAAGTCACGGTTTCCAAATCTTCCGTACACGAAAGACGTCCTCCGTCAATTCCCCATATTCCATCATTATACGTCGCAAGGACATTTTTAATGAAAACTTCCTTATCACTATTTACCGCAAAAATACCAATCGCATCCCCGTCCGAAAAAGTTGTCTTGTAAGTCACATCAGTGACAGCACGACTTACATTGCCATTTTGTTGAATACTGGAATCAACCACCTCAATCTTTAATATATTACTATTGACGGCCAGCTTGGCATCCTCATCCTGCGAACATGCCACCATCAGAAAAGAACCGAGCAATACATAAATTACAAAAATGAATTTACAATATCTCATAATATTTCTTCTTTTAAATGTTTAATTATCATATAACTCCATACTTATTGACCTGCCCCCCTGACTCACAATAGTTTGAGTATTTCCCCCATCCCATTGTACATCTCCTGGTTCAACTCCTGTAATAGTATTACCGTCACTTGTATTAATTTCCTGACGATCTCCTTCAACCCATCCCTGAACTTCTCCAGATTCGACAGTTACATAAATCGTTTCATCCCTCTCACTGATTATTACAGTGTACGGATGTATGTGTCCGGGAACCAGGTCCATCTCACCAATCTTCTTGATAAAAGATTTCCCGCCCATTTCTATCTCAAAAGTAACCTCTGAAACTTTTTGAGGAAATACAATCAATGAAGTCCGCATATTTTCACCGGCCATAACCTTCTGAGATAACGCCAAAGCCGGTGCATCTTCGACAACAGCGGTCGTGCCGTCTATTGTATTGAAAGTTCCTTTAAGTTTCAAGCCAATCAACGTATAAGTTATGTCATCCAACGTCAAACCGTCTTTTCCTTCAAAAGAAAAATCAATCCTGCTCATCTGATGCGAAAAAGCAAAGTTGACATCCGGATTGTTCCGTCCGGCTTCCGTAGTCGCATAAAGAAAATCAATGGACATTTGCTTTTCCTGTGTTTGTTTATCCGAAGTCGTTTCCACTGTTATACAATCGGCAACCATAACGGAAGTCTCCGTAAATGGATAATAGGCGGACAATACATGTTCCTGTTTTCCCAGGAAATAAATAGACTGATTCTCGTCAAATGCTGCAAACGAAGATAAATTTCCTGTATATTTATAGGAAATATTTACATCATCTTCACAAGTTACCCCTATACGATCACCATCAGTCCACGTAGTACCAACAGTCCGGGACTTCTCCACAACCTCCGTGATTGTTCCCGAGATTGCCGCTTTCACCCCGACGATATCATCGCCGGAGTAATCATAGCTGCTACATCCCCAACATAAGATAGACAATGCAGCAATAAATGGCATTTTTCTTTTCATAAGACTATAATTTAACAAGTTATATTTTCGGAATAAAGACTGTTATTGTAATGTTACGCTCATCAATCCAATCACTACATCATTAGCAACGGTTTCCAATGTCAGTTCTTTCAGAGTCTTATTCTTGTCCAACGGAATATCCAGCATGACACCGGCGCCACCTTCAAATCTGCGGTCGGCAGATCCGCGAAGTTTCAAAGCCTTTCCCAAATCACGACTCACGATTCCTGTTTTTAAATGAAACCGATACGGGCGAGGTCTGGGAGCATCAAAAGCAAAATCATCCAGATAAAAGTCCTGCTCAATCGGACACCAATTATCAGGGTTTACCAATTCCAGCACCTCTGAAGTTCCATCTGTATAATATACACGTACAATTCCGTTGGCTATCCGGCACTGCATATGATTGGTGCTCCCTACAAGCAACAAATAAGCATGGGAAGCTTTTCCAGAGAGAGGAACCTTCACCATATCCGGATAATTATCCCATAAAGAAGTGTAAGCGATATTGTTACCTTCTTTCATTACACGGAAAGGAATACCAAGTGAAGTTTTATACATATTATCCTTCACCAAGCTACGTAAGCCGGAATCATCAATTTCAGCAGTCAGCAATGGATGGCACCATTCTCCAATTCCCTGAGTCGGTAACTGCAAAGTTGTATAAGGAGAACGTGGAGATAAATACTCATTTTTAAAAATATCCGCTACAGAAGAATTAAACTGCTTATCCATGTTTACCACACGACATTTACCAGTTTCAATATTTTCAAATCCATTGTATACGACTTGAGGAACATTGACATAGACATTGACAGGTTGCCACCATTCCATATTCCCTTGACGAGTGTACACAAAGAAAGTATGATGTCCTTTCTTATCTTTATTCACTTTCGACGAAAGCTTGGTTGTGTTTACCTTCTTCGTTACCAGAACATTTTGCGGGTCATATACTTTAAGAAACGAAATACCCTGAGGAGCGTTCAAGTCTACCTGTCCTTCCAGCGTAGTAACAATTTCATCATTTGCAATCTGTTGTAAGACATTACCTTCCCATTGAATCTCGATTTCAGCTTTGGTGACAGCCGGTACAGAAACAACAATCAGAGGATACCCATTCGCAGCTTCTTCCGTCTTCCATTTCACAGCTTTTCCATTCACCTTTACCAAACGGATCTTATCCTTCACTGCATTCACTTGCAACGTCAAGGCCAATGGTTCTTTGAAACGTTGTGTCACATTATAAATATCCATATCACCCTTACGTAAGAATTCATAAGCTAAATCAGCCATTGACATAGACGCCTTATCCCACGCCATAGGAAATCCCGGGCGGATCACCAATTTTCCATTCAGAGCATCCGGCGAAACGCCATACAAGCCCTGTATCAAAGTGCGGGATGTTATACCTATTTGGTCTGCAAAATCACGGTAAGTTTCCCGGCGAACAGCATCATACAAACTTATTTGTCCGAAATTGCCAGGACTTTTCCCAAGGTACATCCCATCCAGAATAGAACCTTTCAACAAATTAAAACCATCGTCTCCACGCCCTGCCTGAAAAAAAGCAAGCGCAGTATGCATCACCTCGGCAAACGCCACATTATTCACACTCCACACATAAGGCATCCAGTTCGTAGTGGATAATGTTTCATAATCACGATCCAACCCATCTGCAAATACCGGAATATGCGGAATAGAGGTATCGACATACCGGGTTGCCTGATAAGCCTGGAAAGGATCGGCTGTTTCACTATCTATCGCGTGATAGATAGTCCACAAACCAGCGCTTTCATGTAAACGCTTATGCCCCATGAAATCTTGAAACTCGGCCCAATGCCCTTTATCTTTTATCCAAAGCCTTTCATTCATCGCTTTCAATATCTTATCCGCCTCTTTTTCATAGGGAGTAGCATCTTCCCCTATCTTTTCAGCCAGCATAGCGGCCAATTTATTAGCACGATAGTTATACGCTGACGAATGAGTTACAGCTCCACTGTTATAATAAAGTGCATCACTGGCCCAAATACAGCAATAAGCATCATACAGCCCGTCATTATCAGGGTCATAATTCAATTTTTCCCATGCCAGATGACTAGTCAATACAAGCCACATTTTACGTACATAGTCCAAATCGCCGGTCCAGTTGAAATGCCAGAGCAACTCATCAATGTAGCAAAGATTCATATCATAATGATGCATTTGATCCTTTCGGTAAGGAGTACGGCAAATATACCCGTTACTGTAATGCGGGGTACCCCATTTTTTTACCGAACGTGCCAAATGTAAAGCAGTATCCTGTGTAGGATGAGGTATTGTCGCAGGGACATCCGTAACCTGACTTGCTGCATACGAATCGAAATGCGTACGAGCCCTATCATGCCAGCCAATAAAATCACCGATATAAGCAGCACGCCAGCCATTTAATTGCGAACGCCAGCCAATAGCGCCGTGAAGCCATATTTTGCCATCCCATATTCCATCAGCGGCAGCCGCCAAAGCCCCTCCCAATGGATTAAAATAGGGATCCGGAGTAGAAATCTGAAGAGATGACTCTATCTCCGAACGCCACTTTTCAGACTTATCGTATAGGGAAGTTCCTTCAACAAGAGCTGGTAAACGTAACTCCTGATCTTCCACAACAATATAAGCAGTCGTTCCATCCAAACTCAATTTATAATGTTTCTGTTCTTTCGGAAGTTGGGGAGCATCAAAACTATCAGCACGATCAGCACCCATATCACCATTGCGGCTTAAATTCTTCGCTCTAATCTCTGAAATATAGCAATGTAAAAGAGCCCCCTCCGGCATATCCTTCATTGTAAACCGCCATATCCCTCCTTCTGCGTCAGGAAATGCCAGTACGGAGATATTTAATTCACCTTTGCCCAACAAAGGATCTGTCAGACGATAAGTACGCCTTCCCGCCCTGTATCTGGCCTCACAAAATTTTAAAGAATCAAGAGCTATACTTTGATTACCACATTGCAAGCGAAAACAGATATGCTTACTATCCTTCGGCTTATAAGCAGCAAACACAGGCCGGTCGCTCGTTTCAATCCTAAAGTCTGTAATACCTCCGTACAATGCACGAGTATAGCGATTCTTGCCGTTCACACAAACAAAATCATTACCATCCGGACGATATTGTATAGTACGTTTTATCCCTTTTTTACGTTCAATTTGGGAAATTGTCTTTGTTATATGCGCCCCATCTGTCGCTGCTTGTACAACAAGTGAGAACGCAGAGCACATCAGAAAACCAATCAAACAACTTTTATTCATATTTTCCTATCCTATATTTATTACATTTACTTCAATTTTTAACGATACGCTTCATTTTGTACATACAGCCCCTCTTTCACTTTCATCTGCGAATCGGGAATAGGATAGAGATAAGTTCCATCCTTTATTTGCCGGATATACAATAACAAAGTCGGACGTATGACATTACCATTGGCATCCACTGCATATTCCTGAAATTTATCACGAACAGCTTGAAGATTATTATGACGTACCAAATCATGCCAACGGATTCCTTCACAAGCCAACTCTCTCCGTCTCTCCTTGTCAACACATTCCCGGAATGCAGCCGGTTCCTTTTCGGCATTTGTCAATACCGGTATTCCTGCACGCCGCCGTATCCTGTCGACCATATCAACCCCTTTTGAAGTTGGACCTACAATCTCGGCATACATCAACATCACATCTTCCAAACGAATCAACGGGAAATTCAGAGGGAAATAAGTACGATCCACTATCTGCGCATTAATATCATCATACCCCAATGCTTCTCTTTTCATTTTATGTTCCAGGAATTTGATAAAGAAATCCTCACCTGCATATTTCGTCACACTATTAGGATTGTCATCATTCACAAACTTGGTCGTATCAATAGTAGCCAGACACCGTACATCAAGAAAATGTCCTTCTTCATCTTGTTCCTCTTTCAATAAATTATCAAGTCCCTTCGCACAAGCAATACTATTACCGGACATTTCAAGAGTAACATATTTCGAAGGTAAACGAGGCACGGAGTGAAATACCATCGGATTACCATAATCTTTAGCGACTATATATTGAATTTCAAAGATGTGATATTTATTATCATTCTCATTTATCCACATTCTTTGCCATTCACTTGCATTTTTAGCCCAAAATTTACCGGTTGCATCCGCATAATCAATTACTTCTTCAAGAAGCTCCCTAGCGAGTTCCTTTTTAGTTTCATCATACAGAGGAAATCCCGCCATTGTCAGATAAACTCTTCCTAACAATGCCTTTGCCGCAGTCAATGTTGCACGGCCACTGGCGGATTTCCTTCCTAGATAATCCTTCGGTTCCTCCGTCAGGCTTCCGACAGCATATTCCAAATCAGGAATAATAACCTTCTCATAAATTTCTACAGCCTCCGACTGCGGAGTCGACATTGCTTCTGAAATAGTCTGAGGAACAAGCGTCAAAGGAACACGCCCGTAATAACGAACCAAATCAAAATAAGCTAATGCTCTCAAAAAACGCGCTTCTCCTATTTGTTGTTCCTTTATTCCTTCAATAGTATAATTCACCCCATCTACCTTGGACAAAAACAAATTGGCACGCGAAACAATCTCAAACAAGTCATTCCATGCATCCCGAACTGTTGCAATGGTCGATATATTAGGGTTAAAAGAACTGATGTCCATATAGTCACGCTGTGCCGTACTCAGTTCTCCGCACCATGTATTATCCGAACGAACCTCTGACATAAGTAAAGCATAAGTCGACAACGGAAGCAGTCCGTTATATACTCCTATCAACGCTTGCTCCATTTGCGACGGGGTCGTATAAAAGTTTTCAGTAGTACGGGTATCTACCGGAGTGACATCTAGCCAGTCACTACAAGAAGAGAATAACAATCCCATACTCATAGCTCCACTTAGTATATATTGATATAGTTTCATAGTTTCTTTTATTAGAATGTTACATTTACCCCTAAAGTAATAGTTCTAGCCTGCGGATATGAACCGTAATCATAGTCACTATTCTTTCCGTCATTATTTACTTCCGGAGAATAACCACCTTCATATTTATCCCACATCAGAAGATTTTCTCCCGAAATATAAACACGGGCATAATTAATTATCTTCTTATTTTTGATGGGAATACGATAGCCCAGCGTTACGTTTTTAATTTTAATAAAATCGGTACTATACAACCAGCGGGTATCGTACAGTGAACCTGTATTAGAGTTATTAATACCGGGAGTTTTCCCATCACCCGGCTGTTCCTCGGAAACCCACATATTTTTCCAACGTGACAATACATTGATAGATGCTCCCATACCCGGACGATCCATGCCACGACCGAGCAGACTATATATCATTCCCCCTGTCTGTCCAGTCAGTAATACAGACAGGTCGAAATCTTTATATTTAAAGGTATTTGTCATACCAAAAGTATAATCGGGATCCGGTTTACCAACCAACGTACGATCCTGGTCATTAATCTTACCGTCATCATTCACATCACGGTATCTCACATCACCCTGGATAGAATTGGACATTGTAGGATATTTCCTCAAATCTTCCTTATACTGATACACTCCTACAGCATCATACATATAATATGCCCTCAAAGGTTGTCCAACCATCAATACCTGTGTATTCGATTTATCCCATCCAATGAAAACCGTACTATTATCTTCTCCCAAACTCAACACCTTATTCTTATTATAAGCTATATTCAAAGAAGTAGTCCACTTGAACCTTCCTGTCAAGTTTTGGGTAGTCAGTTCAATCTCAAACCCTTTATTTTTTATACTACCGATATTCCCCCATGCTTGTGTGAATCCCATTGTACCAGGAACAGAAACCTGATATAATAAATCTTTAGTCGTTTTATCATAATAATCGGCAGCAAGAGTTATCCTGTTATCAAAAAATCCCAAATCCAAACCAACATTCCAACTGTGTGTCTTTTCCCATCCAAGTTCTTTATTATCAATTGAACTGGGAGCAAAACCATTGGTCAGGCTTCCACCAATTGAATAGTTGGAACTACCCATCAGCCCGATAGCAGCGTTAGTAGAAATAGAATTATTTCCATTCATACCCCAGCTACCGCGTATTTTCATTTGATTGACCACAAACTTTTCCGGCCAAAACTTCTCGTTAGAGATTCGATAGGCAGCAGAAACAGCAGGAAACATCCCCCAACGATTATTCTTTCCGAAACGTGAAGAACCGTCGCGACGAATACTTGCTGTCAACAGGTAACGGTTATCATATTCATACTGGGCACGCCCGAAATAGGATAATAAGCGATTGGGAGTTGACAAGGTAGCTAACGCAACTTTTATAGCCTCATCACTTTGGTTGAAAACTTCAAGTGAATTATCCGGGAACTGTTGCGCAGACAAGTTTGTAGTGGCTCCCGAAGAACTTTCCATTGAATAACCTGCCATAGCGGCAATATTATGCTTGCCTAATTTCTTATCATAATTTAATACAGCCTGCAACAGATATTTGGATGACCGTATATCTATACGGTTGGCAGAACTATGATACCCTTCACCATCCGTCCAGTTCTTAATTACCGAACTCGGAGTAAAAGTGCGAGTCTGACGGCTTGTAAAATCATACGCACCTTTCACTTCCGCCCTCAATCCGTCAATAATATTGACTCTGATAAAAGCTGAAGAATTCAACCGGGCCGTTTCGATATGATTGGTGACCTGCTCCATATAAGCAATAGGGCTGATTTTTGTACTAGACCATAAATAAGAGGCATAAGGTTCCGCACCGGAATATATCCCAGCATCTGGCTCTGCAACTGGACACATTGTCAAAACCTGATTTGCCTGCTGATCTTTGCCATCCACACGCCCACCATCTTTCCAGTCCATTGACGGAGCCATATTAACGCCTAAAGTGATGCGATCATACAATTTTGTCTCCACATTAGCCCGCAGATTCAAACGTTTGTAAGCACTCTCTATAGCAATACCTTGCTGGTCTATATATCCCAGAGAAAGCCGGTATTGAGTATTCCCTCTACCATTTGAAACAGAAAGCTGATAATTCTGCATCGGAGCCAAACGATAAAATTCATCCTGCCAGTCAATTAGTCTTAATCCACCGTAACCGGGCTGTGTCCATCGCGGGTCATTCATATACTCATAGTTTACCCGATTACCATTCAAGGCATAACGGGTATCCCAATCATCATCTGCCGTAGCTCCTTTTCCTCCTAAAGCAGCAAGGTATCTACTATTGTTATAGGCAGTCCGGAAAGTGATCCACTCTTCCGGGCTTAGTACATCTATTTTCTTTTCCAATTGTTGGATACTGAATGCAGCAGAAAACTGTACCCGGACTTTATCATCCTTATTAGCCATTTTAGTTGTAATCAAAACAACACCATTAGCACCACGAGAACCGTAAATAGCAGAAGATGAAGCGTCTTTCAAAACTTCAATCGACTGAATATCATTTGGGTTGATACTTCCCAAATCATCTATCGGAATTCCATCTACTACATATAAAGGAGTGGCATCCGCATTAATGGAAGCAGCTCCGCGCACACGAATCTGTAATTCTGATCCCGGCGCACCATTAGTTGACCGTACTTCTACTCCCGCCAACTGCCCCTGCAATGAAGAGGCAAGATTGGGTGCCGGACGGTCTTCAAGTTTCGCTGCATCAACTTTGGCAATGGCCCCGGTCACATTCCCCCTTTTGGCTGTACCATAACCGATTACAACCACTTCGTCCATTTGCACGTCATTTTCGCTCATCCTGATGGCAAAAACACTCTTTCCTTTAATAGAAATAGTCTGTGAAGCATATCCCAAATAAGACACCTCAATTGTCTTAGCTTTATCAGGAACTGCAAGAGTAAATTTGCCATCCACATTGGTAATTGTCATTCCAGACTTCCCTTCTGCTACAATAGTTGCCCCGATCAACGGTTCATTTCGTTCATCAACCACCGTACCGGATATGGTACGTTTTTGTGCAAATACTGTGACCGAATGGAGAGCCGAAATCATCATCAAGAAGAAAAATATATATTTTCTTCTCCAACAGCTAATCTCACAAACAGTGCTTTTCATACATTCTAGTTTTCATTTAATAATATTAGTTTTATACAATCTCATAAACCATGGTAATACAAAATCCAGTTATCAATTCAACAGCAAATATAGCGGCATACATGAAGCTGCTCATGCATTTTTCTCCATATACCATGCACATTTGTCCACCTGAACATTCTTATATAGTCCCTCTTTCTTTTTTTCAGGTTATTCAAGAAATTCAATGCAAAAGTCTGAATTTAAACTTTAAAATTACGTGCTATTTATCTATCTTTACCGCAAATCTAAAAAAACACAATCATTATTATCACTATACAAGTATGAGATTCTTCATTAAAGCTACAATTTTCTTTTTTATATGTACATGTATTATATATCCGGCAAACGCCTCCATAGAAATACATGCTAGGAATCTGACTGCCACTGACGGATTAGCCAATAATTCTATCAGGCATATCTATCAAGACAGCAAAGGATTCATTTGGTTTTCTACTTTAAATGGCCTGAGCCGTTATGATGGAAATTCATTTGTTACTTTCCGTCCCCAGAGCGGTGAAGAACTGTCATTAGCGGATCATCGTATCAGAAGTGTACAGGAAGACTCCGACGGATTCCTATGGATTACAACTTCCGCGGAACAAATCAGTTGTTATGATTTGAAAAAAGACTGTTTTGTAGATTTCACCGGCAAAGGAGAAATGAAAGACCGTTATAATGAAGTCACAATCCTCCCTAATAAGGATATATGGCTTTGGGGAAGGGTGCAAGGCTGCCGGAAAATTACTTATAAAAACAACAAATTCAGTTCGGAAACATATTCTACCGACAACCATAAACTAAAATCCGACAATATACGTTTTCTTAGTGTATTTGATTCAAATTCCATTTGGATTGGTACAGGAAAAGGGCTGTATTTACTTAAAGATAACACGCTCGAATGTATAGATTCGACTCACTACTTCCTTCAAAGCGCAGTCATTGATAATACTATTTATTTCATAACATCAGAGGGATTTATTTGGAAATACAACCAGCAGCACCTCACGAAAGTTGCCAATACTGCCACATCAACTGATTTTTTGCTAACAGGCAATATTGTATTACGTAACGAATGGCTGTTATTTACCAAACAAGGCGGAATCTTATTCAATCCCAAGACCAATACAACCAGAATTGCTCCGGAAGAGCTCAATATCCGTAATGGATTGGTAGTGAAAGATAACCGCAACAACTACTGGGTTCATAATCAGACTGGATACATTAACTATATTCAAAAAGAATCCGGTAGTGTCAAAAAGATTGATGTAAGATCGTCAAAGCTTCCATATTTCATTGATTACGAACGCTATCATGTCTATCATGACTCCAGAGACATTATATGGATAACGACTTATGGGAACGGACTTTTTGCCTATAATCCTACTACTAAAGAACTGGAACATTTTACCGCAACCGCCAATCATACAAATCCCATCGCCTCAAACTATCTTCAATATATAATAGAAGATCACTCGGGCAATTTATGGACAAGTAGCGAATATTCCGGTATATCCCAAATTGAAATCATAAATAAAGGGGCTGCAAAAGTATATCCCGAAGGTGAATTAAATATCGACAGGGCAAATGCCATCCGCTTCATATCCCACATGCAAGATGACGAAGTATGGATAACAACGCGTGCAGGCGGATTATATATCTACGATAATAAACTAACAAAACAGAAAAGCAAAAAGTATTATGATATAAATATCTATTCTGCATGTGAGGATAGTAAAGGTAATATATGGTTGGGAACACGCGGGAAAGGGCTCCAAGTCGGAGACGACCAACACTATATACATCAGGCAACCGATACAAATTCCTTAGCTGCCGATCCAGTATTCTGCATTTTGCAAGACCGCAAACAACGTATGTGGATAGGAACGTTCGGCGGAGGACTTGATCTCGCTGTTCCTAAAAAAGACAAATACATATTCCGGCATTTTTTCAATAAGACTTATGGCCAAAAGGAAATCCGCACTATCTGCGAAGACCGTAACGGATGGATATGGGTAGGAACCAGTGAAGGTGTTTTTGTATTCGATCCTGACCGTATTATAAAAGACCCGAACGATTTTTACCAATACAATCTGGATAACCATGCCCTGAAAAGCAATGAAATAAAATCAATTATACAAGATAAGAAAGGCAGGATATGGATTGCCGAATCAGGTATCGGATTTTGCGTAGCCAATATAAAGAATGATTATAAAGATATATCCTTTACTCACTATACGGTCAATGATGGACTTGTCCACAGTGTAGTACAAGCTTTCATTGAAGATGATGAAGGAAATATCTGGGTATCCACCGAATATGGGATTTCTTGTTTTAACCCGGAAAACAAAATATTCAACAATTACTTCTTTTCTAATGATATATTGGGGAATGTATATACAGAAGGATGTGCCAAATTAAAAGATGGTCGTTTGGCTTTCGGCACCAACCACGGACTTATAATACTCAATACTAAGCAAATTAAAAACAAAGAGAAAATTCTGTCCGTTACATTTACAGACTTAAAGTTAAACGGAATATCAGTCCGTCCTGCCGATATGGACTCTCCATTGACAGCCGCTCTGGCATATACAGATGCCATCAGTCTGAAATATTACCAAAGTTCCTTTGTCATAGACTTCTCCACTTTTGACTATCCAATTTCGACTAATACAAGGTTCAGCTACAAACTTGAAGGATATGACGATGACTGGAGTATTCCTTCTACATTAAACTTTGCAGCTTATAAAAACTTACCGGCAGGTACCTACTATCTACATGTCAAAGCCTGCAGCGTATCAGGTATATGGAGTGATAACGAGGAGACACTTGAAATCAAAGTAACTCCCCCTTTTTGGGCAACCGGATGGGCTTTCTTTGTTTACATACTCATTGCAGGCATTATCATGTATTTTGTATATCGTACTATCAGGAATATTAACAACTTGCGGAATAAAATTAAAGTAGAAAAGCAATTAACAGAATACAAGTTAGTATTTTTCACCAATATCTCACATGAATTCAGAACTCCGCTTACACTAATACAAGGGGCTTTGGACAGAATCCACCGTACCCACAATATCCCCAAGGAGATACGTTACTCTATCAAACTAATGGACAAAAGTACCCAGCGTATGCTGCGTCTGATCAACCAATTACTTGAATTCCGGAAAATGCAGAACAACAAACTCGCCCTTTCACTTGAAGAAACTGACGTTATCGCTTTCTTATATGAAATCTACCTAAGCTTTCAGGATACAGCCGAATCCAAGAATATGGATTTCAAATTTATACCATCCGTCAATTCATACAAAATGTATATTGATAAAGGTAATATCGACAAAATCGCCTACAATCTTTTATCAAATGCTTTCAAATATACTCCTTCCGGTGGAAAGATAGAATTCAGCATTTATATTGATAAACAGAAACAGCTATTAATCATGAAAGTAACGGATACAGGTGTAGGCATACCCAAAGAAAAACGTAATGAGCTGTTTAAACGTTTCATGCAAAGCAGTTTTTCTAGCGACAGTATAGGAGTAGGTTTACATCTTACCCATGAACTGGTTCATGTTCACAAAGGGAACATCTGCTATGAAGAAAATCCGTCAGGTGGTTCTATTTTCATTGTAACTTTACCTACTGATTCTTCCATTTATCAATCTAACGACTTCCTTATTCCTGAAAATGCCATATTAAAAGAAGAAGCACAAAACCATCCTTCGCTTTCTGCTCTTAATGAGGAAAATGCTCACTCTGAATCAGAAGAAGAAATAGATAAAGAAGTAGAAAATATAGAGAAAGAACTAAAAACAGAACTGAACGCATCTGATCAAGAGGGTCCTCTAAACAAACGGAAAATACTTATTATCGAGGATGACAATGACGTACGGGAATTCTTGAAAGAAGAACTGACCCCATATTTCGAGGTTGCTGCCGAAGCGGATGGAAAAAATGGTCTGGAGTATGCCCATAATAATGATATAGACCTCATTATCAGCGATGTCATGATGCCTGGATATAATGGTTTCGAGATAACCCGTAAACTAAAAAGTGACTTTAGTACCAGTCATATTCCTATAATCCTACTTACAGCCCTGAATGCAGCGGAAAGCCATCTGGAAGGAGTGAAAAGCGGTGCAGACTCTTACATAACAAAACCTTTCAGTACCAAACTGTTACTGGCAAGCATATTCAAACTGATAGAACAGCGTGACAAACTAAAGGAGAAGTTTTCCAATGACTTGTCAGCCAAACGTCCTGTGATGTGTACATCGGATAAAGACAAGGAGTTTGTCGAAAATCTGACCAAGATAGTGGAAGAACAACTGACTAACCCTGAATTTACTGCCGATGATTTTGCTTCTATGATGTCACTGGGTCGCACCATCTTTTACCGTAAAGTGCGTGGAGTGACCGGATATACTCCCAAAGAATATCTTCGTATCATGCGAATGAAGAAAGCTGCTGAATTGTTGTCAACCAAGAAATATACCGTATCTGAAGTAACTTATATGGTCGGCATCAATGACCCGTTCTATTTCAGCAGATGTTTTAAGGCTCAATTTGGCATCTCTCCTTCCAGTTATCAGAAAAGATACCAAGAGGGCATAAGAGAAACAGAAATAAACGAAGATTAATAAATATATTTATGTGTTTGTGAACATATGTACATGTTTAATGGAATTTTTTCACTAGTCGGAATAAAAAGTTCAGACTAATTTTGTCTCAGAAAAAATTATCAACACATTTAATTATAGCATTATGAAAAGATCAGTATTAATTTTAAGCCTGGCAGCCTTTGTATTATCAAGCAACGCACAAGTATTAAAAAGCAATCTGCTAAATGGATATAAACAAGGTGATAAATTGGAAAAAGCTACATATAATAAAGCTGATGCTCCGATAAAAATAGATACCTGGTGTGAAGCATTCTCTTCCCAAACTGACAAGAATGCCGGTAGTCCCATTACCGGACAAGAGCTCAGTTATGAGGGATATACGGAAAAAGGAGTATCTATCAAAATAGGAGAACTCCCGGAAAATGTGAAAGGTTCAAGATTTAGCGTATATTCCATTTCTGAAAAGAATGACTATTGCAGGGGAACTTTATACCTTTCATTTTTGGCAAACTTTTCCTCCGTCGCTTCCAGTCGCTTAGGCGATTTCATTGCTCTTTCCCCTGTTCATACTGGCGGTAATCTGCGTGCCAGAGTATATGTCGGTAAGATAGACGATGAACATATCCGATTCGGGACTAATCTGTTAAGAGTTAATGCAGAATCCTTCAAAAGCCATGCGCTTAATAAGACGCATCTATTGGTTCTCAAACTGGATTATAAAAAGAACGAGGTTTCATTATTTGTAGACCCAGCCTTAACAGCAGAAGAACCTCAACCCGATGTGGTAGCGAAGGGGGACGAAGATAATAACAAATTAAAAGGGGGGATTCGTTCTATTTCATTTAGGAACCGCGATGATTTGACCGGAAATGTCGGTAACTTCCGCTTCTCTTCCAGTTGGGCAGGTGTGATAGCTCAATAAAAATCTATTTTTATTATTGCATTATGATGTAATATGGAGCATTGAATTGTGTACAATGCTCCATTGTTTTTACAATCATGTCACTTAAATTCACTTCTGTCATTTTACATCATAATAAGTATTATCCTCCTCCTTCACATAAAGAAAAAAAATGACTTATCATTAATAGACAAGCTTTCTGTTTTTAATAAACTATTGAGGAGTTTATTAAAAACGGTATCCAAGTTTATTATAAATTATAAATTTCGATTTTAAGGTTCTCCCTGTACTTTTTCATAACAAAAAAGACTGCGAACCTTATAAAGATTTGCAGCCTTTAGCTTATACGGTAACTCTCACAGCTTAACTATTGTAAGGAGCTTCTGATATATTGTTATAATATTGTACTATTCTATTTTCATTCTTTTTTAAATTCTTTATCCATTAATCTTTCCGCTTGCAAATATACAAAATTAAAAAGGCTTTGTCAAGAGTGCGCTACTATAAGAAAAAGTATTTGTAACAAAGTTCCATATCTAATACCTTACAACCATAATATCGCTATTTGTGGATAAAACTACATACAAAATGGAATTTTTTCATCATAGCTATTTGCAGAATCAACCTAATTTTGTCATACAGGTCTAAAAGAATTATTAATCATATATAAATATCACAGAAATTATGAAACACATCCTTTTTTATGCATTATTCTTTATTTTAAAGATTGCGTCGGCACAAGCCCAAAGTCTTGACCAGCCGAAGAACTATCCAGCAGATGCTATTTCTTCTTTTGCTGAACGTCTGGAACCTATGGGACGCATCTTGGAAGACGATAATTATTATGTGTGGTGTTGTGCACCAATTATAGATGAAAAGAATAAAGTACATGTATTTTATTCACGTTGGGAAAAAAAGTATGAAATGAAAGGATGGCTGGGGCATTGTGAAATCGCACACGCCGTAGCCGACCAACCGGAAGGCCCATACAAATATGTATCAACAGTACTGTCCCCCCGCCCGGGCTATTTTGATGGTAATACATGTCACAATCCAAGCATTTATAAAATAGACGGTCGTTACTGGCTATTTTACATGGGAGCAACCAATGGTAAATTTGGAACGAAACGTATCGGATACGCTGTAGCAAACTCTATTTGGGGACCGTGGGAAAGATGCGAAAAACCATTATTAATGCCTGGAAATACAGGTGAATGGGATGATTATATTACCACTAATCCAGCTTTCTTAAAACATCCGGACGGAAAATACTGGCTTTATTATAAATCTTGTAATGAAAATGAATATGTGAACCAACATATCAATGGTATTTCAGGTAACCGGAAATATGGGGTAGCTTTTGCAGATAAAATCACAGGACCTTATCGACGATATGAAAAAAATCCGATCGTCGATTTCTCCGGTTTCGGAGAAAACAGGCAAGTAGAAGATGCGTATATCTGGTATGAAAACGGTATATTCAAAATGTTAATGAGAGATATGGGGTTCTACGACCATACAGTGGGGCTCTATTTCGAATCCAAAGACGGGCTGAACTGGCAAAACCCTCAAATTGGTTGGTTTGGAGCAGAGCATTATATCAAACAACCACCCGCTCCTAAACATCTCAAACGTTATGGACGTTTCGAACGCCCGCAAGTACTAATGAAAAATGGAAAACCGGCTTACCTTTTCACGGCTTCCCAAGGGGGAAAAGCAGAAACATCTTCAGGTTTCGTCTTTAAAATCAAGCCCGAATAAACGAACATAGAACTTAAAGTACACTTATAAAAAACTGTTATGAAAAAAATTATATTGATATTATTTACCTTGTTGCAATTCCCGGCAAACGCAAAAGACTTGCCTCACTCCTCCTATTGGCACGGAGAAGAAAGAACTCTTCGATATAAACCCGAAGGAGAAGAGTTTGTAATAACCAATGGAAATAAAAGATTTACTAGAGCTATTTATGGAACTAATACCGGCTTTCGTTTTGAAACCAGTGACTTCCCCGAATTCGGACTTTACATGCCTAACCTCGGTGGAAGTGTATATATGGCTATATCTACCCCCTCAAATATTACTTGGATAAAAGATATGGAATTCATTGAATCTCGTTTTAAATCCGGGCAACGCACCTACATTGTGAGAGACAGGAGACATCTAGGAAACGGCAGTCTGACAATTGATGCTGTAGCTATGTCCGATGGCGATGGATTAGTAGTAAGATACAAAGCCAAAGACATCCCTGCCGGCACTAAAATCTTGTGGATATATGGGGGGAGCCAACAATCAGAAATTCGGACGTGAGGGAGACTTGAATTCCGACCCAGCCGATTGTTTTTTCATTAAAGCCAACAATTGTTCCGGAAATATATATCAAATTAATCAAAACAAATTTACGATACAATACGGGCACCACACCAGCAACAGAGCCTCTCAACATAAAGTAATGTCCATAGCAGGAACCTTTCCTATCGGAACTGATATAAAAGAAGTGGATGGAAACCTTATTGACCAATTGGACGAACTTATCACATCCCGCAAATCAAACAAACCGGTTATCATAGCAAAATATCCGGTTAGTACCATTCCTTTCTATATTGAACTGCACAACCCTAAAAGTCATAGTGAGTTTCAATATAATGATCTCAGTAATGTTTTCAACAAAGGTGTTGAGTTCAGAACCCAAATAGCTTCCAGAATCAAAATAAAAACACCTGATCCATTTCTGAACACATTAGGAGGCACCTTCTCTGGAGCGGAAGATGCTGTATGGCAATCTCCATCGTATCTACATGGAGCCATCTGTTTCCGCGAATTACTTCTTACCGGTTGGAGAGGGGCTTATCTCGCAGACTTGATGGGATTAGAAGATAGGGCAAAAACTCACTTTAACGGTTATCTTAATTCGCAAGTTATAGATGTTCCCGTCACATTACCCCATCTTCAGGACACAGCCCTAAACCTCGCACGGTCTGCAAAAATATGGGGAACCCCCATGTATAGTAATGGTTATATAGGAAGAGTTCCTAATAGAAGAGACGTCATGCATCATTATGATATGAATCTAGTCTTTATAGACCAACTGTTGTGGCATCTCAAATGGACCGGAGATCTTGATTACGCACGAGAAATATATCCTGCCCTCCAACGTCACTTTACATGGGAAAAAAAACTATTCGACCCCGATAACGACGGGTTATATGATGCCTATGCTTGTATCTGGGCTTCAGACGCATTACAATACAATGGCGGTAAAGTGACACATTCTACTGCATATAACTACCGGGCAAATAAAATAATGGCAGAAATATCCGAAAAATTAGGAAAAGATCCAAGCATATACAAAAAAGAAGCAGAACTTATATTATCTGCCATAAACAAAGAATTATGGATAAAAGACAAAGGATGGTGGGCGGAGTTTAAAGATAATATGGGAAACCGGATACGACATGACAACGCTGCCATATGGACTATTTATCATGCAATAGATTCTGATATACATGATCCCTTCAAGGCATATCAGGCAACCCGATATATAGATACGGAAATCCCCCACATCCCCGTCATGGGAAAAGGTTTGAAGGATACTGCCAATTATGTGATTTCAACAACAAACTGGCAACCTTATATGTGGTCTATCAACAATGTCGCTTTCGGAGAAATCTCACATACCGCCCTTGCTTATTGGCAAACAGGACGTTATGAAGAGGCTTTCAAAATGTTCAAAGGAGCTGTTCTGGATGCGATGTACCTTGGTTCAGGTCCGGGAAATGTCACACAATTGTCATTCTATGACGCAGCCCGCAGAGAGACATATCGTGATTTTGCCGATGGAATAGCGACAGGGGTACGTGCTCTTGTACAGGGTATGTACGGTATCATGCCAGATCTTATTAATAATAGACTAACGATAAGACCCGGATTCCCCGATGATTGGAATTTTGCAGAAATTGAAACTCAAAATATGGCATATACTTTTGAAAGGAAAGGCAATATAGAAAGGTATTCTATAACTCCTAATTTACTCAAAAAAGATGTCAGCTTGTCAATGGAAATAAAAGCTATAAGAAACAAAATTAAATCTATCAAAGTAAATGGAAAAGATACACCCTATACTTTACTTACAACCACTATTTTATCTCCAGAAATTAAGTTTGAGGCAGGAATAGCTGACAAATACGATATCACGATAGAATGGGACGGAGAAAAAATAAACAGAGACATGATATCTGTCAATGTAGCCAATGGCAGCCAGTTCAGACTAAATATTCCTTATAAATCAGGAAAAATATATGACCCGCAAAACGTTCTGCGTCATGCAAACTTAAAGAATGACATACTAACCGGCACTATAACCGCTCAAAACGGACATCGCACTGTATTTGTCAATATCACCAATGGAAATATGAATTATTGGCTTCCCATAGATATAAATGTCAACAATCCGCTTGATATCGTTTGTGATTCTGAATCTTCTTCTCTTATTTTTACCTTGAAAAACAATATGGATAAAGTGATAAAAGGTGATTTGTATATCAATGGTAAAAAGGTGAATGAAAACATCAATATAGAAGCTCATGGAAAAAACAACTATGAATTTGATATTCCCATTGCATCTTCAGGAACTAATAGAATAAAAGTCAAATCCGGAAAAGACACTTACTCTTTTCGAGCCATCAATTGGAATATCTCTGTACCGGAAAAATCAGTTTATAAGACGGTAGACATGAAGAAAATATTTAATGACAAAGTAAGTAATATATTCGCTTATGGAAAATATATGTTCCCAAGATGGAAATACACCACATTACAAGTTCCGACCCAAGGTATGGGACAATGGTGTCATCCTCAAAGTATTTCTGTTATTGATGACCGTGGAATAAGAAATAAGGCTTCAAGAAATAACAATAGATTCATTATGCCACAAGGAATACCTTTCAGTACTCCAGGAGAAAAAGAATATAATAATATTGCATTCACCACATTATGGGATAACTACCCGACTTCCATTAATATACCACTAAACGGTAAAGCTTCTAAAGCCTATTTCCTCATTGCAGCTTCCACTTATTATATGCAATCTCATATAGTAAATGGCGAAATCAAAATAGAATATACAGATGGACAAAAAGAAGTACTGAAACTTATATTACCAGATAATTTAATTCCTTTAGATCAGGATATATTCGTAGATGGATATGCTTTCAACACTAAAGATCCACGTCCGTGGAGAGTACGCCTTAAAACAGGTGATGTAAGCAAATATCATGCAGGCGAACTTGGAAAAACAATATCGAACAACCCGATATCTATTGATGGTGGTATGGCTACAATGCTTGATCTGCCACTCAATCCAGTTAAAGAATTAAAATCATTATCTTTGGAGACGACAGCCAATGAAGTCGTGATAGGATTGATGGGAGTAACGCTAGTCAAATAGCCACAGAATGAGGGTGATCAATGATACACCCTCATTCTATATATTTCTGGACACTGTCCATAATATTCCTACTGATAACTGATTTCTATTTTACTATCAATATTGTATTCTTGTCTTACTTGACTCTTATCTTCCACTTCCAAATAAATTTCACTTAATCGAACTTTTTTTCCATACACTATCTTTCCCGCTGTTTTCACTTGTGCTCGAATATTAAATAGATAGAAGTTCTCAATACGTAAACTATCATTCCACCCCGAAGCTGTAATGAAATATTTAGATCTTTTCGCTCTTACATGAGAGAAATAAACATTGCGAAAGTGTGGATACCCTTTTTCTTTAGGTTCTACTGGAGTCAGCATTATTTTCCAATGTGCAGGAATCTCCCTACTTTCATATTCTACAGGTAATTTCGAATAACTATATTTTGGATGCCAGTTCAAATCCACCTCCAATACATTAGATACACTATCAGCCTCAACTCCTGTGACATAAATATTCTCTACTGTCCCACCACGATTCATAGACGATTTAAGCCGTAATACAGATCCTGTGCCATACGCTATCAGATCATGAGCCAGTACATTACGAATAGAACCGGAAGTCTCACTTCCGCAAGTCAGTAACCCTGCACCTTTACGGGCAATACAGTTACGAACCACCACATTCTCCGTGGGACGATTCACACGCAGTCCGTCGGCGTCACGCCCTGCCTTAATACAAATATTATCATCGTTGCAATCCACATCACAGTTTTCTACCAGAATATTGGTAGATGAATCAATATCAATGCCATCCGTACTTGGTCCGTGACCTCCTACATTATTATTAATAGTAAGTCCGCTCACCGAACAATGATCCGAATACAAAATCTGACAAGCCCAGAATCCCGTACGCACCAACGTAAAGTCTTTCAACGTGATATGCTTGCTGTTGGAAACCAGTACTCCCCTCACCCGCTTGCAATCATAATCCACAATCCAACGCAGATTCTTCTTCTCATATTCCTCCCGCATCGCCCAATATTTATCCCAGAATACTTTTCCGCGGCAATCGATAAAACCTTCCCCCGTAAGAGCGGCATTTTCCGCATCCATTATATTGATAACGGCCGAAGGCCATGTCATTTCGATACCGGCAATGCGGGAAGGAAATTCCGGATAGTCCTGAATATTATCACTCGCAAGCAAGGTAGTACCTTTACTAAGATGCAGATTCACACCACTCTTGATAAACAAAGCACCTATTTTATAATACCCCGGGGCAACAACTACCGTACCTCCTCCCTGTTGGTGACAAGCATCAATAGCGGCCTGGATAGCAGGAGTACTGAATACGGAAGTGTCATTCCGCAACCCGAACTTTCCGGCATCCCATTCTGTGTTTTCCGGAGTCCTCTGCGCCCCCACCTGATCGGCCCACGACAAATCCGGCTCTGCAGATACACTTCCCCAATCATAAGCAGGAATCGTCTTTTTCGGAGTTGTAAAACCAATCAAGGCCAATAGTACAATAGATAAAAGATACTTCATAATTACTTCTTTTAGTTCACGTTGCAAAATTATCGCATATCATCAAAGAGGTAATGGACAGATGTACGCAAAAGATAGAATATTATATCATACGGACAATTAACTTGAAAGGGTGCACAATTGTATATAGTCTTTGTACATTTCTCCATTTCATACATCACAAAAAGGAGTAATTTTGCGAGTGAATAAATACAATAAGGTCCAAACCGATAAAACAAATATGAGAAGAATTGCAATTTATCTATTGTGCATATTCATGTTACTGCCTGTTGTAACAATGACAGCACAACCTGGTTATAACTACTCAAAGTTACAACGGGAGAAACTAAACCGCGGCGTAGTTGCCATTCGCGAAAACCCTTCAGAAGTAATCGTTTCGTGGAGGTATCTTTCTTCCGATCCGATACAAACCGGTTTCAACGTATACAGAGACGGGAAGAAATTGACAGACACTCCCATCACTGTCAGCACCCTGTTCCGTGATAAGAATAACAGTCAGAAAACGGCTGTTTACGAAGTGCGTCCTGTTCTAAAAGGAAAGGAGACGCATCACATTGACGGTACATACACATTCCCGGAAAACGCGCCTCTCGGCTATCTGGAAATTCCCCTGCAAAAACCGGCAGACGGAATAACTCCGGCAGGCGATACCTACACGTACAGTCCCAATGATGCTTCCATCGGTGACGTAGACGGTGACGGCGAATACGAAATTATCCTCAAATGGGATCCCAGCAATTCACACGACAATGCACACGAAGGTTATACAGGCGAAGTATACATCGATTGTTACCGAATGAACGGAGAACAACTATGGCGTATCAACTTGGGTAAAAACATACGTGCAGGAGCTCATTATACTCAATTCATGGTGTACGATCTGGATGGTGACGGCAAAGCGGAAGTAGTGATGCGGACTGCCGACGGAACAGTGGACGGAAAAGGAAAAGTAATTGGAAATGCTGATGCAGACTATCGCGAAGCCGGTACTTTTGACCCAAGCAGGAATCAAATGATGAAGCAAGGACGTATTCTGAAAGGCAAAGAATACCTGACTGTTTTTTCAGGAGACACCGGTGAAGCCTTACATACCATCGACTATATCCCTGCCCGCGGCAACGTTGCCGACTGGGGAGACGCAAAAGGTAACCGAAGCGACCGCTTCCTGGCTTGTGTAGCCTATCTTGACGGAGTACACCCAAGTGTTGTCATGTGCCGAGGCTACTACACACGCACCGTTCTGGCGGCCTTCGACTGGAACGGAAAAGAACTGAAGAACCGATGGGTATTCGACAGCAACCATCCCGGATGCGAGCAGTACGCCGGACAAGGAAACCACAATCTGCGTGTAGGCGATGTGGATGGTGACGGATGCGACGAAATTATTTACGGTTCCTGTGCTATCGACCACAACGGCAAAGGACTTTATTCTACCCGAATGGGACATGGAGACGCCATCCACCTGACACATTTTGACCCTTCCCGTAAAGGTCTGCAAGTATGGGACTGCCACGAAAACAAACGTGACGGAAGTACATACAGAGATGCCGCCACCGGAGAAGTGTTATTACAGATAAAAAGCAATACCGATGTAGGACGTTGTATGGCCGCCGACATTGACCCGACTCATCCGGGTGTGGAAATGTGGTCAGGAGATTCACAAGGAATTCGAAACGTAAAAGGAGAAATCATAGCCCCTAAAATGAGAAATATGCCGACCAATATGGCTGTCTGGTGGGATGGAGACCTATTACGCGAACTATTGGATAGAAACATGATTATTAAATACGACTGGGAAAACAAAAAGTTTGTTCCGCTTGTCAAATTCACAGGAACTCTTTTCAACAATGGAACGAAATCGAATCCTTGTCTCCAAGGTGACATTATAGGCGATTGGCGGGAAGAAGTACTCGTACGCTCCGAGAACAACGCTGCTCTCCGGCTCTACGTTTCGACTATTCCGACCGAATACAGATTCCACACCTTCCTTGAAGAACCGATATACAGAATCAGTATCGCTACCCAAAATGTAGGCTATAACCAGCCAACACAACCGGGATTCTATTTCGGACCGGACCTTATAAAAATGAAAGGTACTTTCAGAGGATATCAATTCAAGTAAGTTAAGAGACTATCATGAAACACAAATTATTTCTTTTCACATTTCTCCTGGCTATACTGTCCGCCATTAATATACAGGCATCCGAACGCAAAAAATACAATTTCAACAGCGAATGGAAGCTGCGGATAGGAGACTTTCCTAAAGCCAAAGATACAAAATTCGACGACAGTAAATGGAAACAAGTAACTTTGCCCCATGCCTTCAATGAAGATGAAGCATTCAAACTTTCCATTGAACAATTGACAGATACAGTGGTATGGTATCGCAAGAGTTTCCAGATTCCGGAACTGAAAAGTAATCAGAAAGTATTCGTCGAATTTGAAGGAGTACGCCAACGCGGAGACTTCTATCTTAACGGACATTATCTAGGCAGACACGAAAACGGTGTTATGGCGGTAGGGTTCGACCTGACTCCACATATCAAAGAGGGTGAGAACGTGATTGCCGTTCGCACCGACAACGACTGGATGTACAGAGAAGAAGGAACTAACTCTAAGTTCCAGTGGAACGACCGCAATTTCAATGCCAACTATGGCGGTATTCCTAAAAACGTCTTCTTGTACGTTACTGATAATGTATATCAGACTCTTCCCCTATATAGCAACCTGAAAACGACAGGCGTATACGTCTATGCCCAAGACTTCGACATCCAAGGACGCAAAGCTACGATTCATGCCGAATCGGAAGTCAGAAATGACAGTAAAGCTACCCGGCAATTCAGCTATCAGGTGACTATACTTGATGCCGACGGCAAACTAATGAAAACTTTCCAAGGTGATAAAGTGACTTTGAAAGCCGGAGAGACTAAGACGGTAAAAGCATCTGCCATCCTTCATAATCTTCACTTCTGGAGTTGGGGATATGGTTACTTGTATACGGTAAAAACCGCTTTGAAAGATGATAATAATCAGATATTCGACGAAGTCAGTACCCGCACCGGCTTCCGCAAGACCCGCTTCGCGGAAGGAAAGATATGGTTGAACGACCGTGTTATCCAAATGAAAGGGTATGCACAGCGCACCAGCAACGAATGGCCGGCAGTAGGTCTGTCCGTACCTGCCTGGTTGAGCGATTTTTCTAATGACCTGATGGTGAAAGGAAACGCGAATCTGGTTCGCTGGATGCACGCTACTCCGTGGAAACAGGATGTAGAATCCTGCGACCGTGTAGGTCTGATACAGGCAATGCCTGCCGGAGATGCAGAAAAAGACCGTGAAGGACGTCAATGGGAACAACGGGTGGAGTTGATGCGAGACGCGATTATCTACAACCGTAATAATCCGAGTATCCTGTTCTACGAATGTGGCAACAAAGCCATCAGCCGCGAACACATGATAGAAATGAAAGCTGTCCGCGACAAATACGACCCGTTCGGCGGACGTGCCATCGGATCACGTGAAATGTTGGATATCCGCGAAGCGGAATACGGTGGCGAAATGCTGTACATCAACAGAAGCGAACATCATCCGATGTGGGCGACCGAATATTGCCGCGACGAAGGTTTAAGAAAGTACTGGGATGAATATAGCTATCCTTTCCACAAAGAAGGTGACGGACCACTTTATAAAGGACAACCGGCCACTGACTATAACCGCAACCAAGATGAACTTGCCATCACCATGATAGCCCGCTGGTATGATTATTGGCGTGAGCGTCCCGGAACGGGTAACAGAGTCAGCTCCGGCGGTACTAAAATTATCTTCTCCGACACCAATACCCACTACCGGGGTGCGGAAAACTACCGAAGAAGTGGAGTGACGGACGCGATGCGTATCGAAAAAGATGCTTTCTACGCACATCAGGTAATGTGGGACGGATGGGTAGATACGGAAAAAGACCAGACCTACATCATCGGACACTGGAACTATCCGGATAATACGGTAAAACCTGTGCAGGTAGTATCTACCGGAGAAGAGGTGGAGCTTTTCCTGAATGGTAACTCCCTGGGTAAAGGCAAACGCCAATACAATTTTCTCTTTACTTTCGACAACGTAGCCTTCAAACCGGGCAAACTGGAAGCTGTCAGCTACAATAAAGCAGGGAAAGAAATCAGTCGTTATGCTGTAAATACAGCCGGTGAACCTGCCAGTCTGAAACTTACCGCTATCCAAAACCCCGAAGGCTTTCATGCAGACGGTGCGGATATGACATTGATACAGGTGGAAGTGGTAGATAAAGACGGACAACGTTGTCCGTTGGACAACCGCACTATTCAGTTCACACTCAAGGGTCAGGCGGAATGGCGCGGAGGTATTGCTCAAGGTAAAAACAATCATATTCTTGATACAAACCTTCCGGTAGAATGTGGTATCAACCGCGCACTGATCCGCAGCACGACGGCTGCCGGAAAAGTAACTCTGACAGCACAGGCTAAAGGACTTCTAAGTGCCTCTCTCACATTGGAAACGGTGCCTGTAAAAGTGACCGGAGGTTTGAGTACCTATCTTCCGCAGGCCACTTTGAAAGGCAGACTGGATAGAGGAGAAACACCTTCTACCCCTTCTTACAAAGACAGCAAAAAGGGTGTACGAATCGTTTCGGCAAAAGCCGGTTCCAACAATAATGATGCTGAAAAAAGCTACGATGATATCGAACTGACCGAATGGAAGAATGACGGTAAACTAAGCACTGCATGGATTACCTATACATTGGAAAGAGATGCCGAAATAGACGATATATGCATCAAACTGCAAGGATGGCGTTCACGAAGTTACCCGCTGGAAGTATATGCCGGCAACACCTTGATTTGGAGCGGAAACACGGATAAAAGCCTGGGATATATTCATCTCAATGTAGAAAAGCCCGTACGTGCTAATACGATAACCATCCGCTTGAAAGGAAACACCAGTGACAAAGATGCTTTCGGACAGATTATCGAAGTAGAGGCTATAGCGGCCAATACAATGGAATTGGAAAAAAGCAGTAGCAAACACCAGTTGAGAATCATCGAAGTTGAGTTTCTCGAAACAATCAAATAAAAAAGTTCCGGCAATGTTGTTTATTTGCCTGCCATCAAGTATCTTTGTTCATAAACTGAATTTTAACGCTTATGTGTAAACAACCGGATATCCTAGAAAGTGAAAAGATTCACTTTGCAGTCATGGCAATAGAAGCTGGAGCACGCGAAATGGGAATTTCTCCTATGGAAATGCGCCGACGTTTAGAGAAAATGAATCTAATCAAACGTCTTCTACTGGACAATTACGAAGTGATGCACACACAAAGTCTAAAACATGTAGGCGAGGATGTGGTCGAGGCTTTGAAGAACTGGGAGGCACAGGAGGGCGAGAAGGGATGAAAATAACACTTTATCATGGCTCCACCCTTTCTATAGAGCATCCCTTAGCCAAAGTGGGACGTGCCGATTTAGATTTCGGTAGAGGTTTTTATCTAACCTCACTACGCTCACAAGCAGAACAGTGGGCTGCCCGCGTACAACTATTACGGGCAAGTACTACTGCATGGATTAATGTATACGAATTTGATATGGATGCAGCTATAAAAGCTGGATTCAAGCTACTTCGTTTTGATGCTTACGATCAGCATTGGTTGAATTTTATTGTCGCTAGTAGGAATGGAAAACAGCCTTGGAAAGATTATGATATTATAGAAGGAGGCGTAGCAAACGATCGGGTTATTGACACCATAGAAGATTACCTTAACGACATTATCACCATAGAGCAAGCCCTCGGGCAATTGGTATATGCACAACCTAATCATCAGATATGTTTGCTCAATCAGCAACTCATTGATACATATCTACATTTTGATAATAGTTTTCCACTGGATACTATGGACAGAAAAGGAGGTAACAAATGAGAGAACAAGTACTTTGGAGAAAAATCAGTCGCATCGTCCTATTATTATCAGCCCGATTGGAGATAAGCCCGGAAAGAGCATTAAATCTGTTTTATGAAACGAATGTATGTGCCATGTTACATGACTCCCGTTACGGACTGCATCTAATGAGTGATACTTATATTATAAATGATGTATTGCGTGAATTACAAGACAAGCAGTAATTTTAGAATATATTATGATACCAAGCAAACAAAATCTCTTCTTTTCATACCGTTCCTTTTTGAATCCTTATCACTCATTTTTTTCATTTATTCCTTCATTATTCACACCACGCTGATAAACCGATGGTGCCACCCCAAACTGTGCTTTAAAGCATTTGCTGAAATAAAAAGGATCACTGATGCCTACCTTGTAAGAGACTTCCGCAACCGTTAGATTATCTTCTGACAGCAACAACTCCGCCGCTTTCTTCATTCGCACCACACGCAAATATTCATTAGGCGAATATCCTGTTACGCCGCGTAATTTCCGATAAAAAACGGTTCGTCCCAACTTCATAAGCTGCGCAAACTCATCAATAGAAAATTCCGGGCGGGCAAGATTCTGTTCGAGAATGGCAGCCAAGCGGTCTGCAAATTCTTTATCCCGTTCGGTAGTACACATAGCCGGTCGCACAATACCCGGTTCGTTGGAGAACTTCTCACGCAATTTATCACGCTGTTCGATCAAACGGAATACACGTGCCAACAGCAGTTTAACGCTGAATGGTTTGGCGATGTATGCATCCGCACCTGCCTCAATTCCTTCCAGATGCTTTTCCGGTGAGTTCAACGCAGTCAGAAGGATAATGGGAATATGACTCGTATCAAAATCTGTTTTTAGTTTCTTGGTCACTTCAAATCCGGTCATTCCCGGCATCAGAACATCACAGATAATCAGGTCGGCATCATACGTACGGGCCTTTTCAAATCCGGACGTGCCGTCGGCAGCCACTTCCACTTCAAAGTATGCGCCAATTTCTTCCCGTAGAAACTCACGGATATCATTATCATCTTCAATAATCAGCACTTTCCGTTTGTTCAAAGGAGCAGCCATCTTTTCCGGGTCAGGAAGCTCTTCCGAAAGCTGTAACAAATGATGTACGTGACCGTCTGCCTCTTTCAGCAATACGTTGCCCGGAACAAGGAAGTCTTTCTCCGAATACACCGTCTTATCTGTCGGAATACATACGGTAAATACAGAACCGCCACCTTCATTGTCTTTATACTCAATCGTACCTTTATGCACCTGCACCAGTTCGTGGCTCAAATGCAGACCGACTCCAATACTGTCACCGGAGAAATTACTCTGCATAAACCGCTTGAACAATTCATTCTGTTTCTCTTTAGGAATCCCCACTCCCGTATCCGAAACCTGAATCTGCAATGTTTGCTTCCCTTCGTCCACATTCACCGAAAGAATAATCGTTCCGTTGGAAGGAGTATATTTAAATGCATTTGAAAGCAGGTTATAAGTCACCTTATCCAAATTACCTTTATCAATAAACATCTTATAAGATGGCACCGAAGGCAAGAAACGGAAGTTCATATTCTTCTGTTCCGCCACGTCGCCGAAACTCAAAAATATTTCATAAAGGAAAGAGATGACATCTGTTTCCTCTAAAGAAAGCGCCAGTTTATTATTCTGCATCTTTCTGAATTCCAATAACTGGTTGATGAGTCTCAACATACGTTGCGTACTCTTATCCATTGTTTTCAGAGGATATATCAATTCGCGCGGAATATCCGTGACACGCTGAATTTTCTCCAAAGCTCCCTGGATTAAAGTAAGCGGCGTACGGAATTCATGAGAAATATTGGTGAAGAAGACCAGCTTATATTCAGTCAGTTGCTTCTCTACGTTAATACGGTTACGCAAACCATTAAAGTTGCGGACGATGCGGAAGGCAAAATACAAGGCTACCATCAATAACAGAACATAGCACAACATTGCCCAGTTAGTCTTCCAAAACGGTGGGACGACTACGATCTTCAGTGTAGTCTCACTGTCGTTCCATATACCCGATCCATTGCTGGACTTGACATGAAGTATGTAGGTTCCCGGATTCAGGTACTTAAAGGAGGCGAAATTCAGTGGAGAAGGAGCACTCCATCCCTGGTCGTAGTTTTCCAACCAATACATATATTTCGTATGTCCGCTATCCGAATAGTCGAAAGTGGAGAAATCTATCAGGAATGAGTTTTGAAAATATTTCAGCGTAATTTCATCCGAATAAGCAAGAGACTGTTTTAAAGGAGAATCCTCCATCTGCGGATTCATCTGGGTCCCATTGACGTACAAATCAGTGAAAACAACCGGAGAAAACGTTTCACTATCTTGTATCTTTTCAGGGTCGATCACAATTAATCCATAGTTTGTACCAAAAAGCAATTTCCCGTCTTCACGCATACAGGCACTATTCTCACTATACACATTTCCTAAAGTATAGGAAGAAAAGAAATAGTTCTCAAAAGAACGGGTGGACGGGGTGAACTTGGAAATTCCATATTCAGTCGCTACCCAAAGGTTTCCTTTTCTATCTCCCAGAACAGACTGGATCACATCGTTGACCAACCCTTCGGAAGTTCCGTAATGCTCATATTTCAATGAATGATAGTCGTCCTGCGGCGTACAGAGGTTCAGTCCCGAACCGGAAGTACCAATCCACATACGTCCCTTCGTATCACGATAGATACATTTGATTTCATTACTGCAGAATTTTCCGTTTGTATAACTGAAGAGATGATAATTATCACCATCCGCAATCAGTGAGTCCGGATGAAAGATACAAATCCCCTCACTGGTTCCTACCCAGACCATTCCGTTTTCATCTTCTTCTATCACACGCACCATCCTCATTCCGAACGTTTGCTGGAAGAAATGCCGGAATTTATATTTCCCGTCAGAAGTAGGTTCAGCCAATTCGAGCCCTCCGCCGAATGTACCCACCCACATACGGTCTTTACGATCGCGATAAATAGCAAAAACGTTATTATCCGACAATGAAGTTGGGTCGGACGGGGTATTATAATACCAGGTATCTCCCACCTTCAATCCATTACCACGGGTTCCAGTCCACATCCGTCCCTGGCGATCTTCAGCGATTGCATAAATATTGGAATGAAAATATTGATTCGTCATTTTCGACTGAAGATTTGCGTCAAAGGTATAAAGTCCGCCTTTACGCGTACCTACCCAAATATCGCCATTAGACATCTTGGTCAACATACGGATGGTATTCGAACGGTCGAACAGTTCACGGGACTCGGGATAGATGCGGGAAGTTCCTTCATTCAACACTGAAATGCGGGATAAACCCGAATATTCCGAAGCTACCCAGATGCCACCGGCACGATCTTCCATGACATATTGCAGGAAATCCGAACTGATATGACTTTGATCGTTGATGTTGGCAACGAAATGTTCCAGTTTATCTTCGGCTGTGTTATAAGCAAAAAGCCCATTCCCATAGGTAGAAATCCAGATGATTCCGCGGGAATCATGTACGATATGATAACGTTCGAAGTCGATGTAACTGATCTTATCTTGAGGGATCAACTGGAAATCTTTACTTTCACCGGTTGCGGCAACCACATAGGTGAGGTGTCCTGTATGATTATATATCCAATAGTCTCCGTGGTTGTCGCGAATCAGTTCGCCCTTTTTAATATTCAGACGGGGGTCAGCGGCTACTTCTCCGGTCGCAAAATTATATGTATATACTCCGGTCGTAGTCAGAATCATCCATTTATCTTTCAACAAGAAATTTCCGGTAGGCGACGTCTGCCCTGCAACGGTTGAAAGGGCAGCCAGCTTCTGCATCTTCTGCGTAGCCGAATGGTAATAATAAATATCTCCATCTGCCGTAAGGAAATACATGTCATCCTTATAAGCCAGAGAAGAAGTGAAATGAATCAACCGGTCTTCTATCCGATATTGTCCGTTGGAGACAGAAACCAATCCGCATTGAGTGCCGATCCAGATACGTCCGCTGGCATCTTCATTCACGAATTTCACCCGGTTATCCGGCAGGTTTCCACGTTCTGTCCTGAATACGGTAGATGTCATTTCACCGTTTTTCTGATGCACCATACGTCGGCAACCATTGCCTTGATGTGATAACCATACGTCTCCGTTGGCTGTAACAAATACAGTAGAGTAATTCTGCCTTAACTCACCGCAACCCGTGTAATCAACAAAACGGGCACGTTGCAAATCATAGCAGCTATATAGTTCAGGTGTAGTGGAAATCCATAAAAAGCCATCTTTATCTTCTGTGAGATCGTAAATCCGGTTGTCGGCCAAAGACACTTTATCTCCAGCTTCCGGACGAAAGGTCAGGAAAGAGTTGCCATCATAACGACTTAATCCGTTCAAGGTAGCCAGCCACAAAAAGCCTTTGCTATCCTGATAGATGTATCGGATAGAGTTGTTGGGAAGACCATCACTAGTTCTCATTTGTGTAGAACGAAGCTCTATTGCACTATAAGCATTCAGTACAAAGCTAACAAGGAAAGTGAAAACTAAAAGGTGTCTTTGCGTCATAAAGATTCCAAGATTAATAATAAATGTTGGACAAAAATAATCAAGATAGTTGAGATAATAAAAGAAACACTCCATTAAATAGTAGGAAGCGGATATGCTAAAGAGCAATTACTACCATTATTTAGACGCGGATTACACGAATGACGCGGATTTTTTATTCTTAAATCTGTGTCATTCGTGTAATCCGCGTCTAAATAATTACAGACTGATAGAATTACTGAAAACTCAATCCATGTGGAATACTTCCGGCAAAGGAATGGATACGGGTGAATTGTCCGGATTCACTTCCATGATATCCGCCATATAATCCCACCATTTCTGTACGATTTCCGTATTACCTAAATCCTGCGAACCTGCTCCCCCTTCCGTTTTTTGGAAAGCAAACAGGATATTTGTTTCTTTATCCCAATAAATCGAATAGTCCGACACTCCATTCTGTGAAAGCAGTGCTTTCAGTTCGGGCCAGATGGCAGCATGTCTTTTTTCATATTCGGCTTCACATCCGGGTTTCAAATACATTTTAAATGCTTCTCGTTTCATGGTTTCAATCTATTTAAAGTTAATCTTTCTTTTCTTCTGTGTCGATAGCAAAAATAGGTGCTGTCGTCTTTTGTTTCACCTGGTAGTATTGAACGGCACTGTCATTCATCTGTGGATATTGATTTTTCAACAAGCGAATCATTTCCGCACCTGCCCAAAGAACCGGTCCGTAACCATGTGCCGCATATACATTGACCGGACGGTAATAGTAAAAAGCAGGGTCGAAAGCCATTCCCGTACCGACACAGGTTCCTTCCACTTGCCCCTCCGCATTTATCTTGCCGGCTACGGCATGCCATCCCAGATGAGTAACCGGTCCGTAAGCAATGGCGTCAATCCATCCTTTATTGATGGCGTGTGCCAGGCAGTATACATATATCGCAGTAGCGGAAGTTTCCAGGTAAGAATCATTCCGGTCGAGCAGTTGGTGCCAAAGTCCTTCTCCACTTTGCAAGGCTGTCACTCCACGTACATGAGCCCGGAAATAATCCATCACTTTCGCACGTTGAGGATAATCTTCCGGTAGAACGTCGAGCAGTTCGCAAGCCGTTAACATAGCCCAACCGTTGGCGCGCGCCCAACAAAAAGCAGGATGATCGCTACTGCTTTCCACCCATCCGTGACGATACAGTCCTTTTTCGGGGATAAACATGCGGTCGGCAAATTGTAGGAATTGTCTCACTGCTTCTGCCAGATATTTATCTTTCTGCTCCTTGTCATAATAACTCATTTGTGCTACTGCCGGAATACCCATAAACATATCATCCAGCCAAAGAGTGTTATGCTGCGGACGGTTGCGTGCAAAAGTTCCATCTGCCAGACGATACTCTTTATTAATGATGAAATCAAAATAATTACATATCAGTTCATCCACAGGAAGCGAGGGATCTTTCAAACGAACTTTCACCATCGCCGCGCATACAGCTCCTGCGTCATCCAATGCGTGCGGAGTGAGGATTTGAAGCAACTGCGGGTCCGTTGTCCCCTTTTCTTTATAAACACGCTTGAAATGCGGTGCTACTTCGGCCAGAAACCGGAAACGATTCTGTACATAATCCATATAGCGTGTATCGCCCGTAGCTTCGGATGCCGCTATCAAGGCAGAATAGGTCACTCCCCATTCATAACTTGCCAAACGAAAAGCTCCACGCTCCAGTTGTGCCTCCTCTCCCATCGTTGTATAGTCGGTAATCACTTTACCCGTATTCCTGTCTACCACACGGGCGGGAGTCTCCTTATCTATATAAGCAAATACACGGTCTACCTCTTTCTTTACCTGTTCCGGTGTCAAATCACCATAAGTACCCTGATAAGCAGGTTGCAATAAATGCAAAGGGGTGTTTGAGTCATTCACTACAGTTTTCTTTTTCTGTGCGCTGACAGGCAAAGCTATCAGCAACGAAGCAATGGCTATGATACGAATATTCATATTTTATTTTTTAGGTATTTTACATCCTCTGAATAGGGTTCCCTGCAAATCCGGTCCAAAGTAGAATCCCGGTTGTGTCGGCTGGTTGTAGGCTACGTTCTGGGTAGCGATACTGATGCGATAAACAGGATCCTCCAAAAAGGTGTGGAAGCGGTAATCAGTGGGAATGGTAGAGACATAAAGCCGCAAAGCGGTATTATCGGCTGTGCGCAACAGTACTTCTTCCCGCCAGTCGCCTACAATATCCCCTTGCAGGCAAGGTGTTGCCTTCGTTCCGTTGTTGGAAAGAGCTCCTTCGAAAATGGCTATACGCTCACAGACTCCTTTCTTCCAATTATATTTGCTGACTATATTTCTATCCAATAGTTCGCGCAGTAAATCACCGTCCCACCAGACAGCCATATTACATGACAATCCTCTGACACGGGCTTTCACCACTTCTCCTTTTATATTTCTTATTCCTCCGGAAGCAAGAGACCACATTTCAACGCCCGGATGGGTCGGGTCAATATCAGCCGCCATGCAACGCCCGACATCTGTACTATCTTTTATCTGGAAAAGAATTTCTCCGGTTGCCGCATCTCTGTACGTACTTCCGTCACGCTTGTTTTCGTGACAGTCCCATACTTGCAACCCTTTGCGGGAAGGATCGAAATGAGTCAGATGAATCGCGTCTCCATGTCCCATCTTCGTTGTGTACAGCCCTTTGCCGTTATGGTCGATGGCACACGAACCGTAGATAATCTCATCGCATCCGTCACCGTCTACGTCACCTACCCGAAGGTTATGATTACCTTGTCCGGCATAGTCTTCACAACCGGGATGGTTACTGTCGAAAATCCAGCGTTCTTTCAGTTCCTTTCCATTCCAGTCGTATGCAGCCAATACTGTACGGGTATAATATCCACGACACATCACAACACTAGGATGGATACCGTCGAGATAGGCAACGCAAGCCAAAAAGCGGTCACTACGATTACCACGATTGTCTCCCCAGTCCATCAGGTTTCCTCTTCCCGGTACGTAATCAATTGTTTGCATCGCTTCTCCTGTCAGTCCGTTGAAGACAGTCAGATATTCCGGTCCGGTCAAAATACGTCCCTGTTCATTCCGATAGTCAGCTTGCGCATCTCCAATCACTTTTCCTTTTCCGTCCACTGTTCCGTCGGCGGTTTTCATTACTACTTCCGCTTTACCGTCGCCATCGAGGTCAAACACCATAAACTGGGTGTAGTGTGCACCGGCACGTATATTACGTCCCAGATTAATGCGCCATAAATGTTGCCCGTTTAATTTATAACAATCGAAATATACCTCTCCGGTGTAACCATCATGCGAATTATCGTGTGCGTTCGACGGATCCCATTTCAAGATAATCTCATATTCCCCGTCACCGTCTACATCGCCGATACTGGCATCATTAGGAGCATAGAAATAACTTTGCCCTGCCGGAGTCGTACCGTTTTCAGGACGATTCAGCGGGATGTTCAGATAACCAGCCGGAGCATCGGACGGCAATTGATAACAGCTTTCCGTTTTTGATTGGATAGCTTTGACGGTATAAAGTACGGATTCCGTACCTTTATATATATCCTGAAAGAAAGTCGCATTTCTTATCGGATATTTGTTTACCTTTTCACCGTTTCTATAAACATCAAAAGATTCGTCCATCGGGTCGGAGGACAGATAACGCCAAGACACGGCAACAGTAGATGGATTCTCTCTGATGGCAATTACACCGCGTCCCAAATGTTCGCGTTTCAGTTTCGAAAAGTCATAGTTCGGCTGCGCCACTACAAAAGCAGCTATCAGACACAGACTTAAAAAAGCACTTATGCATTTCATAGTTTTATCGTTAATCAATTTACAACACAAAAGTAAGCGGCACAGCCTACTTATAAAATAGAATATTGTACATATCTATGTAGAAATCATCATATAGCCCACTTTTAAACCGCATTATAACTACCTGGTGAACAAAAATGAATATATCTGAACGGAAATCCATTGAAAAAGAAAAGTGCGTCCCTTATCTTTGCCAATGAAAATTAGAATGACACCCAATTAATAAAACAGAATTATTTCACCATGAAGAAATCACTACTCTCATTCTTTACAGTAACCCTTCTTTGTCTTATGACAGGAAAGCCGGGCATGGCACAAGAGTTACCTGCACAAAAAGAGACTTTAGAGACTATCGTAAAAGTAAACGACTACTTTATGAAAAAGTATGCCGATTACACATTGCCTTCTTTCTATGGCAGAGTTCGTCCAAGCAATATATGGACGAGAGGCGTATATTATGAAGGATTAATGGCTCTGTATGGCATTTACCCTCGTGAGGATTATTATAAGTATGCCTACGATTGGGCTGATTTCCACAAATGGGGAATGAGAAACGGCAATACGACCCGTAACGCAGACGACCATTGCTGCGGACAAACGTATATCGACCTTTATAATATGTGTCCGTCCGACCCAAATATGATCCGGAATATAAAAGCAAGTATCGATATGGTAGTCAACACTCCGCAGGTGAACGATTGGTGGTGGATTGACGCTATCCAGATGGCAATGCCAATCTACGCTAAGTTTGGAAAAATGACCGGTGAACAGAAATACTATGATAAGATGTGGGATATGTATTCTTACACTCGTAACGTGCACGGAGAAGCCGGAATGTATAATCCTAAAGATTGCTTATGGTGGCGCGATCAGGACTTTGATCCTCCTTACAAAGAACCGAATGGAGAAGATTGCTACTGGAGTCGTGGAAATGGCTGGGTATATGCAGCTCTTGTACGGGTATTGGATGAAATCCCTACTAATGAAACACATCGCCAGGACTATATAAATGATTTTCTCGCTATGAGCAAAGCACTTAAAAAATGTCAGCGTGAAGATGGTTTCTGGAATGTGAGTCTTCATGATCCGACGAACTTCGGAGGTAAAGAGACTTCCGGAACAGCACTGTTTGTATACGGTATGGCTTGGGGAGTGCGCAACGGATTACTCGACCGCAGAGAATATCTTCCCGTCCTTTTAAAAGCATGGAACGCTATGGTGAAAGATGCCGTACATCCGAACGGATTCCTGGGATATGTGCAGGGAACAGGCAAAGAGCCTAAAGACGGACAGCCGGTTACTTATAAGAGTGTGCCCGACTTTGAAGACTACGGAGTCGGTTGTTTCCTGCTTGCCGGAACAGAAGTTTATAAATTAAAATAACATAGACAGTTTTTTCATTAGGTTTAAAGATAATCATTCATTAGGTTTAGTTAGAGGTTAGTTAGTAGCTAGTTCCCTCACTGACTGTTTAGACACCGGTCAGTGAGGGATTTCAAAGAAAACAGATTCATGAAAAACAAATTATTCCCGTATATATGTTGGCTGATGGCCATTACATTTAGTTTGCAACTGCAAGCGCAAAATAAAGTTTCCGCTCCCATGGCAGACGTCAATCAAGTAATTGACAACACGCTGGACAGCCTGAATAAAGCACGTACCTCGCGACCGGAAGCCGGTTCGAGCCGGAAAGGTGACAACCCTGTTCTGTTCCTGGTAGGTAACTCTACCATGCGTACCGGAACTTTAGGAAACGGCAACAACGGACAATGGGGATGGGGCTATTATGCAGGTGATTATTTCGACTCTAACCGGATTACTGTAGAGAATCATGCGTTGGGTGGAACCAGTAGCCGTACTTTCTATAACCGTTTATGGCCGGATGTAATCAAAGGAGTACGCCCGGGAGACTGGGTTATCATCGAACTGGGGCACAATGACAACGGCCCATACGACAGCGGACGTGCCCGTGCTTCCATTCCCGGAATTGGCAAAGATACACTGAACGTAACGATTAAAGAAACCGGAGTAAAAGAAACCGTATATACCTACGGGGAATATATGCGTCGTTTCATTCAAGATGTAAAAGCCAAAGGTGCTCATCCGATCCTTTTTTCGCTTACTCCCCGCAATGCTTGGGAAGACAAAGACAGCACCATCATCACACGTGTCAACAAGACTTTTGGATTGTGGGCAAAGCAGGTGGCAGAAGAACAGCATGTTCCTTTTATTGACTTGAATGATATCAGTGCCCGCAAATTTGAGAAGTTCGGCAAGAATAAGGTGAAATATATGTTCTACATCGACCGTATACATACAAGTGCTTTCGGTGCTAAAGTAAATGCAGAATCTGCTGCTGACGGAATACGTGCGTATGAAGGACTGGAATTAGCCAATTATCTGAAACCTGTTGAGAAAGATACAGTGACAGGTTCCAGTCGGAAAGAGGGACGTCCGGTATTGTTTACTATCGGAGATAGTACGGTCAGAAATGAAGATAAAGACAAAAACGGTATGTGGGGTTGGGGAAGCGTAATTGCTGACGAGTTCAATCTAAATAAAATTTCTGTAGAAAATCGTGCGATGGCAGGACGTAGTGCACGTACTTTCCTCGATGAAGGTCGTTGGGATAAGGTATACAATGCCTTGCAACCGGGGGACTTCGTTCTGATTCAGTTCGGACATAATGATGCAGGAGATATAAACAAAGGGAAAGCCCGTGCCGAATTGCGCGGTTCGGGAGATGAGAGCAAAGTCTTTCTAATGGAAAAGACAGGCAAATATCAAGTTGTTTATACTTTCGGCTGGTATCTTCGAAAGTTCATCATGGATGTTCAGGAGAAAGGTGCCATTCCCATCGTTCTTAGTCATACGCCACGCAACAAATGGAAAGATGGAAAAATAGAACGTAATACCGAGTCTTTTGGCAAGTGGACACGTGAAGCTGCGGAAGCTACGGGAGCTTATTTTATCGATCTGAATAAGATTAGTGCCGATAAACTAGAAAAGAAAGGTGTGAAGAAAGCAGCAACTTACTATAATCATGACCATACACACTCTTCTTTGAAAGGAGCGCACATGAATGCGAAAAGCATTGTTGAAGGGTTGAAAAAGAGCGATTGCCCGTTAAAGAATTACTTAAAGTAAGAACATAAGGGATAAAGTACGCTATCTATCCCGTAATCTATTAATAGAAAAGTTACTCTTATCCCTTTGCAAACTTCTTTTGGATTAGTACCAAAGTATCAGTTGCTTAAGACTAATCTATAAACGCAAGTTCCGTTTATAAAAATGCAAGTTTTGTTTTTATAATCAAAAGCTTCATTTATAAAAACAGAACTTGCGTTTATAGTTTATAATAAGTTGATTGTAAGTTTGGTATTAAAAGAAAGGAAGTTTACCCTTAATGCGGAAGAACTTTGCTATTAATAGATTGGGAGGCAACTAGTGCTACTTTACACTCGTTCAGTTATCTATTGGAATAACTTCCTGCATATAAATAGCATCCAGACTCCAAAGAGCAGCATCATTCGTGCTGATGCTCGTACATTCATCTAATGGAGACGGTACTTCCGGCGGAAGTATGGTAGTGATGCGGAAAGGCGGTGCAGGTGTATGTTCCAACCGGGTAAACAAATCTTTCCAGGCTTCTTCAGCCATTTGGGTATTATGCAAGTGATAAGCTGCGTAAGCCATCAGGCGGGAGACACGAAAACGGCTATGGCTAAGTTCCCATGCTTTCTTCTTGTAACGTGCAGCATGGTCAAGCCAGGCGTCTTTCCATTCGGGTATATCAATCATACGCATCATTTCATTGGTTATCTCAAATCCGCCCATGATCGTCATTAAATGGTTGGTTGTTTCCAGTTTGGGGTCACATTCGGTTGTGATGATCCCTGTTGACGGATCAAATCCTAGAGCTTTGGGACCGGTAAAAAGGCGGTTAGGCAGGGCGGCAATGCTTTTCATTCCTGCTTTTATTTTATCACGATAAGTTGTGTTACCTGTGCGCTCCCATTCTGTCATCCAATTACCGGCATAAGCCAGCCAGTCGGGACCGATACGCAAACGGGCGGGAGCAGTACAAGGATATTCACTGCGAGGTTGGGCCAGGCGCATAGGGTCCAGTTCATAGAGTTTGTGGTCGGCATCCTTCACTTCAGTCATTAAATCACCGCAACGTTCGTCCGTAGTAAGGTAATAGTAGAAACGGTTCCAGGCGGCCTGGCTGATTCGCGCTTCTTTAGCTCCGCATCCCCAATGACTTACATTATGCCGACTGCCTAATCCGGCATTGGGACCGATATGATAGACATCCACTTCACCTGTATGACGCGTCATAGCTTCTGCCATACGCCAAATATCAATACGCCCGGTACGCAGGAAATTATACCATAGCCACATATTAGAAGCCAGTTCCGTATTGTCCCAGGCAAATCCTCCGACATCGTAACGCCAGGTATGACGAACGGGGTCATAAGCGTGCATCACATCACCGTAATTCCAGAAACCGTACCATTTGTTTTGTTCGATTGCTTTCTGATAGAAGTCAATGTAAGCATCCAAGCGGTCTTCTACACGAGTACGGAATGGAGTGGTACGGTCAGGGAGACTCCATATCCCGAAAGCTTGGCGGGCATGAAGATAATTCGGGGTTGGCATTAACAGACTAGGGCTAGAAAACTGTTTGGCATAATCAGCAAAAGCCTTTTTCCCGGTATAGCCACTTTGTGGGATCAGTGTAAACGTAGTTGTACGGGCAATACCGTATGGCGTATTCATGCCCTCCTGAACATCTTCATAGCTGGCATTCAGGTCATGAGCTATACGATCATAATGCCGCAAATCCATAGGTTCGGACTCCGGGCTCCACAACCAGGCGGTAAGGGTAGCTACCGGAGTTCGTGCGTCTGAAATTTCAATAGAAGAGGGATAAGACTGCCAAAAGTCATGCATACAAAGTCCTAATCCTCCGGTAATATCTCCGACAAAAGTATATCCATCGCTACGTGTGCCGGAAAAGGTTCCTATCCAGGGATTATCGTTATTGGCACGTTTACGAATGGAGAAAGCATCGGCAGTGAGTTGAGACAGACGGTAATCATTCCATGAAGCCCAGTTATCGAGCAGAGAGCGGTTCTTTTCATCGAAAGATTCATAAGGCGGAATACGTTTGCCTTCCATTTGCTGTTGTTGCAGGGAGGATTCATCTGTTGACTTCTGTTGTGCATCTTTCTTTTCATTACTGTTTTTCTTATTATCTGTCTTATTTAAAGTGAGTATGCGACGCCCTACCAATGGTTGTACCGGCTCGCTCCACACTCCTCCATCTGCACACGAGAAAGCAATATGACGATTATACAGAGCTTCACGCATAGGAACGTCGAAACGGATACCTAAACTACGAATGAAATCTTTCTTCTGATCTCCGTCATAGACGAAACTATGTACCATTTTGATCTGTTCACTGCCACCATAAAAGTAGAGACGTACCACAAAAGGAAGCCACTCACGGTTATTCAGTTTGTTCATATCAGAGTGATTCGCATAGTTCCCTTCCCCTTCAGAGTGATTCGTATCAATCTCCTTATTCCTGTTCCGATGTATCCCTTCCAACTTTACAAGTGCCCGTACAGAGCCGAGACGTTCTATGGTTACTGATTTTATTTCTCCTATGTAATGAGTAAAAGATATTTGAGATGTATTTTCTTGAATCGGCTCGCTTTGAGTATTACAAATCAGACGCGCTTTCTCTCCTACTTTAGTTCCTTTATATAATAGGCTATCAATCAGGAAATCTCCGCGTCGGGGAATAAATACGGAAATTAGCCCTGTTTCAATTTGAATATTTTCAGGCGTTTCAGTGATTGCAATAGAAGCATTAGGCTGTTTATTGATAGTTTTTGCTTTCCGGGGGGCTTTTTCTAATGTCAGTCTTTCTGTTCCGGCAGGAATGACTCCGGCAACTCCGCTCCATTTCACGGAACCATCCGGCCAGTAAGCCAATGGCCAAGTATCTACCGGAATCTCTTGATTTCTATCTGTTTTTAGTCGCAATGAAGTTTCAGGAAATAGGTAGCCTTCATCAAAAGGAACTCCGAAACTTACAGCTTTGTCTTGTTCAGGAGTATTGCCGATCCAATGTAAAGGAACAGTAGACGTTTGGGGTGGTAAACATTCGTAGCAGAAGTTTGTAATGCGGGTACGGGATAAGGTGGTGCGAAAGCCGAACCATCCTTCTGTCAGAGGTTCGGCATCGCGGAAGTCCACCAGTCGCTTGCCGTCTATGTAATAACTAATCCTATTATTTTCATTTGTTATCTTAATGTGATACCAGTGATTCGCTTTTAGCAAATGTTCGGTATCTGTATATTCTTTCAGTATGGCAGGGCGTACTTTGGGATCTGTGATTCCTGCTTCATTGCCGTCATAACGACGGAAGCGTGTAGTAGAGTTATAATTTCCACCATATCCCATGTAATAGAGTTGCAAAGAATAACAATTCAGAAAGATTCCGCTACGCCACTTCTCACGTTTCCATATATTATCAGGATGTTTGGGGTCCGAAGCCATCCAAAAGCAATTCAGGTCACTCAAACGGTCTCCTTCTTTTTCTACAACTACACACGCATCATATTCAATGGTTACCCGCCCGCTCATCTTTTCTTTCCTCCATAAGGTAAGGCCTTTAGGAGACAGTATTTCAGCGGTATCACCCTGAAATGTCACTTTATAATCCGGAGATTCCGACTCTACCTTCCAATATTTATGAAACTGGCGGGCGTTGAGGCCGGAAACTTTATTGTTTTGTGCGTTTGCTCCTAAAGTGATGAAGAGGAACAAAAGGATAAAGAGTTTTTTCATATGTATATTTGCTATCTCACCTTACAAAGGTAGGGAGAGCCGTTCAATTAAGAAATAGAATATTATCCATATATATGGCGATTCGTTCAAATATGAAAAAAGAACAACCCGACAGTTAGCCGGATTGTTCTTTTTCAACAAACTCATATCAAATAAGAGATTTCTTATTCAAAAACCTTTTTATTCTGCTTTTTTCAAAGTTTCAGCACCTACATAGTAACCTAAGTTAGTTCCCTGATTATATCCCATATTCTGCATCGCTTGAGACATATCATAATTATGATCGGTCATCAAGTGAGGAAGACGGAATTCGGTAGGATGATTCGTGGAGAATATATAAATAGATTTCATGTCACTTGAACCCATTATTACTTCTTCACGATAGTCACCGAGAAAATCACCATAGTAACAAGGATTGTATTTGGTGCTATGGTTACCGTCATTGCTACCGTAAGTTCCAAAATATACCAAACGAGTCTTATTCGTCTTGTTTACATCAGGGTTCTCTTTATAGCTCACGACACAAGCACGGTCCAGCATTTCTCTTGTCGGCTGCCCGCTCCAATAAATGGCTACATTATACAAAACTCCACCACCAATACCTGTAGGATATGTACTGGATACCAATCCACTGCCACTACAACTGAATACCCCTTCCTGCAAAGAAGACCAGTACTCAAAATTCGGGCTATCCGGATCGATATCTGCCACAATACAACGACCGACATCAGTAGTCGAACCCGCTCCATGGCCGGTAATCAAGCCACCATCTCTTGCATCAATCACTTGACATCCATAACCGTGTCCTTGTCCATTATAATTGCCCGGTTCTTCAAATGAAGCAACAATTTGCAATCCTGAACGGTCTTTTATAAATTTGCCAACACATAAACAGTCACCATGACCGTTTCCGGTACACCACAATTCGCTTCCATCATCATCTATAGCCGCAGAACCATACAAGATTTCATCTTTTCCATCATCGTCCAAGTCCGCTACACGAAAACTATGCGAACACATGGACAACCATTTTGAAGAATGTTCGGCTGTATCAAACTTCCAACGGGTTTCCAGTTTATTCCCTTTCAAATCGAGTGCCCATACTTGCCAATTATGATAAATACCTCTACTGATGATCAGACTGGGGTTGCTTGTTCTCACTCCGGTCGCTTCGTCAGGTATACCATCCAGATAAGCCACCCCGATAAAGAAACGGTCCATGCGGTTTCCGTAATCATCTCCCCAATATTCACTCCAATATTTAGCACGCGACGCTTTTGAACCACTTCCACCACGAGGAATATTATCCACCCGGGTAATTTCACGTCCATCATATCCACGGCAAATAGAGATATATTCGGGACCTTCCATTATCAAACCGCAAATTGTATTAATACTTGCTCCCGAATACCAGCCCACAGCGTCAGTCTGACGAATTCGATAATCGTTCACATTACCATAAGCATCGGTAATGACCTTACCATCCCCAAACTTTGTACCTTCTGAAGAGCGGAAAGCTATTTCACATAAACCATCTCCATCAAAATCGTATAAAATATATGAAGTATAATGTGAACCGGAACGAATATTGATTCCCAAATCAATTTGCCACAAAAAAGTACCATCCATCTTATAAGCTTCCAACAAGGTCGAACCATTATTCCATCCCCCCTGGTTGGCACCATCATACGGTTCTCTCTTCACCACAATCTCCAATTCACCGTCACCGTCCAAGTCACCTAGCTGAATATCATCAGGAGAATATGTAATCGACGCATCGGGTACATTCATGTTTAATCTAATCTCATGATAAAACTTTTCTGCCATTTCAGAGGTAAAGGTATAATCGCAAAGCGTTTCAGCCTGATTGGCAAGAGTGACCCGGTATACATTCGTTTTTGATACATCAATATCCGCATCCACCCAAGAAGTAGTATTCGAAATAGGTTTCTCATTCAATTTCACTTCCGTCTCGCCGTCTACCGACTTATAAATATCAAAAGCAACATTAGACGGATCGGTCTTCAGTAATCTCCAGCTAATCAATGCGGATGATATGCCGGAAGAGTTATTGGCGTCAACATTTGGTGCCGGGTCGTAACTAACCCACATTGCACGGCTACCCGTTATAACTTCAGTAGGCAGAGGCGGCAACTCCTCTTCCGTCTGATTGCCATTGTTCACTTCAACGACGGGGTCATTATCCGAGCAGGCAACTATGGCCAGCAGACAAAACAGCCCCAGTATTATATAATGTTTCTTCATTTCTTTCGTTTTTTTATTCTATAAACATCCGTTCTATGCAAGAATATCCTATCACTATTCATCAGCATTCCGGTTGTGGGTTACCACCCCGGATTCTGCTCCAAATTAGGATTCTTAGATTTTTCACTCTGCGGAATCGGGAAGAAATACATCTTATCATCCCAACTTCTTTCTTTTACCTTACGTTCATACGTATAAGTATCATCCCCATTCTTCGTAATCTTCATTTCAACAATGTTCTTGAAATGTTTGTCACCCTCCTTCCAACGACGTACATCCCAAAAACGATGTCCTTCAAAGGCCAATTCTACCATACGTTCATTCTGATATTTCTTCCAGAAAGCATCATTGGTCATCCCTTGAGGGAATCCGGGCATCTCGGCACGCGTACGAACTACTTTGATAGCATCCACAGCCGAAGTTGTAAATTCACTATCCGTTGCATACGGACTACCCAGATACTTATATACAGCTTCCGCATAATTCAAATAGAACTCTCCAAAACGGAATGTAATCCATGAATGATAGGTCTTTGAAGCTGTACCGGCACGCAAGTCTACTGCCGTCTGACAATACTTCTTCAGATAATAGCCAGTCGGAGTTCCGCCACTCAAAGGCTCCGCATTTAGTCCGCCCTGATAGGTTTGCAGAGGAACAGTATTCCAGTTAGGCCACTTTTCGTCCCCATTCTTGGCAATAGTCAGATAGAAACGAGGGTCGCGGTTGGTATAATAAGGATTAGCAGGATCATAGTTATCCAACTCGTCCGGACGCAACCCTGAATCCTTCATCTCATACGCATCTACCAGTGTCTGTGTGGGACAGTTTCCACCTTTACAATTTTCCAACCCTACCGGGAAGTTATATCCCTCAAAAGAATTAGTAGTAGTAGTGGCACGACGGAGAAAAATCAATTCACTAGTAGCATCATTGTAACTGTCCTTACTCCATAGTGATGAATAATCGTCCACTAATAGTTTTGCCTTTTCAGCAAATCCATTACTGTCATCTAAAATTTCCTTATTGGCTTTAGCTGCACGATGCCACAGTTCTTTATTATCAGTCGGATTAAATAAAGGACTTGCCGCATACAATGCTGCACGAGCTTTCAAGGCCAATACCGTTTTACGGTTGGCACGTCCTGTTTCCGCCGGACTACTAGGCAATGCCATATCTCCCAGTTTACTGTAATCGACGATAATCTTATCTTTTATATCATCACATTCGGCTATGATATAATCAAAAATCTCCTGTGCCGGTCTGCGCGATAACGTATTCGATTCTTCAGCTGTTAATATATGGTCGCTAAACGGCACATCTCCATATTGCCGTACCAAGTTAAAGTAGAAATATGCACGAAGGAAACGTACCTCATACTGGTAATTGGTATAGCGGAACATCTGTTGTGCATAATCACTGTTCAAAGCCAACTCGGGAAATGTCAGTCCGGTAAACTTCTCCAGATATAAATTACAATTGGCTATCCCTTCATAACAGGACGTCCACATGCTACTTTTAGCATTCGACGGACTCCAAGAACCATTGTAAAAGTCTTCAATCTGATTTCCCGAATAAGCATATTCGGACTCATCGGTAGCAGAACCAAGAATTGCCCCGCTATAGTTTCCAAAGTCCACATCCATGGACAAATAGATATTTGTTATCAGCCCTCCTACATTACCGAAGTTGAGCTTCACAAAATCCTCATCATAATTATTGTACTCATGATATTCCATCTTATCTGAGCAGGAACCGAGTGCGGCTACACACATCATTCCGTAGATAATGTTTTTCAGTTTCATTCTTTCGCTTTGTTTTTATGATTAAAAACCAATCGTAACACCGACTACTACACTCTTATTCAGCGGAGTCGCTACACCATAACATTCCGGATCTGTCACATCAATATGATCTGAACAGAACAAGTCTGTTCCTCTGACATATAACTTGGCACTCCCCAATATCTTAGTCTTCTTCATCCATTCTTCCGGAAATCTGTAATACACCTCCGCGTTACGTAACTTCAAGAATGACCGGTCCGCCAACCAAACTGTATTAGCCTGATAGTTATTGGCATTACTCTGTGAACTCAAACGAGGATATTTGCCATTTTGATTTTCCGGTGTCCAACGATTCTCATAATAATGAGTAGAAAGTGTCGTATTATTTATCAACGGCCAAAACATACTCTTCGTATTCAAGACAGCAGAATAGTTACCTGTTCCCTGAAACATTACATCTACTCCAATCCCTTTCCATTCGGCTCCCAAATGGAAAGAATAATAAATTTCCGGGGCTGTCGTACTATAACCGATAGCTGTTTTATCATTGGCATCAATGATTCCGTCTCCATTCACATCTTTATATTTTATGTCTCCCGGCACTACCGTACTAAAGTTTTGTGGAAGGCTGCTTGCTATATCTTCTTTATCTTTGAAGAAACCTTCAGCTATCATTCCATACACTTGTCCCAACCGATTTCCTGTTTGCACAAGATTATTATATAAACGCGGTTCTTCCAGTTGCTCCTTAATTTCATTCTTATTCCAAGCAAAATTACCGCCAAGGTTGAACACTACATCTCCTAACCGTTTCATATAGTTAAGTCCTAGTTCCACGCCATAGCTATCAACGATTCCGGCATTCTCGAACGGAGCATCTACGCCCAACACATCGGTATATTTTCCTTCGGAAGAGACCCAAATATCTTTTCTCCGTTGGTAATAGCCTTCTGCCGTCACGTCCAGTCCATTGAACAACACGGCATCAACACCAACATTGTATTTATACGCTTTCTCATGTGTCGAATTAGCAGTTGCCAGGCGCCCGATAATAGTACTTCCGAATTCAGAGTCGTAACTACTGTTAAACTTATACTGTGTACCAGTAGTCGTATAAATCTGGTCCCAATAGTCATATATGGTAGTACTTCCGTCTTTAGGCAGATAATCAACATTGATCACTCCAAACGAAGCGCGCAATTTCAAGAAGTTCACCCAAGACACATCTTTCAACCATTTTTCTTCCGAAAGCACCCAAGCAGCAGAAATGGTAGGCGAGAAAGCCCATTTATGCCCCGGTGCCAATAAACTGGAGGCCGAGCCAACCAATGCCAGATCCAAATAATAGCGATTAGAGAAACCTACATGATTATACCAGGATACATTTTGCCGATAAATAGTAGTGTTCAATCCGTATGAATCACGATACTCATAATCCCATTTGAATTGAGAATACACATCCCACTTCCGAAACGAGCGATTGTAATCGACACTACCTGCAAAGTTAAATTGGCGCGCCCAGTTGTCAATACCTGCACCCGAACCCATTTCACTGGATTCGCCACCTGAAATGGCAGTATAAAACGGACCGTTAGTTGTCCAGCTTGTTGCATAACCGGCATACGTATAAGTCTTGCTATGGTCTTCCAGAATATTGGAATAGTTGTCATAAGCTAAACGAAAGTTTGCTCCCAATCCTTTCAGCAAACCAGATAAATCTTGTGACAAGGTAAGGTCGGCAAACAAACTGCGAGAGTGTCCTTTAGAATAAGCAGCTCCCTGCGATTGTGCGACAGGATTCGATGTTCCCGCCCAAGTAGTACTTCCTCCCCAACTGTCATCTTCCGTACGAACCGGAAAAGCTGCAGAAGGAATCGAATAAATCATATCCCATAGGTTAACCGAAGCCCCCGGAATCCGAGATTCGGACAAGGTACCGAGAAGATTCAACTTCAATTTGGTAGTGGCGGTTAAATCAATATCCAGATTTGTACGCAAATTAGCACGTGAATACATATTCTGTGTAGAATATCCGTCATTTGCATTCGGGGTTTTGATAAACCCTTTGTCTGTTAATAAATTCGCCATAGTATAGTAGCGGAACTTTGCTCCTCCCCCACGGAATTCGATCGTATATTTATTAGAAACTCCTCTGTCTTTAAAGGTTTCATCAATCCAGTTCACATTAGGATAGAGATAAGGGTACATACGGGAAGCCCCTCCACTACCTACTCCATTACGGAAAGCATCGACTTCTTCCGGAGTATACCGAGCTCCCAAACCTTCATATCCACGCGCTTCATTCACTGCAGAAGCATACGTAGCTGCATCTACAAATTCCGGACGTCGAGACTGAGTGTTAATGATATGATCATACGTAAAAGTTATCTCTTTTGTTTTGTACTTACCACGCTTTGTAGTAATCAAGATCGCACCGTTCACCCCTTTGTATCCGTACAATGCCACAGCCGCGGCATCTTTCAGGATGGAAACGGATTCTACTTCTTCTGGGCTCACCAAGCTCATGTCTCGTTCCAAACCGTCAACCAGCACAAGCGGTGTACTACTTGACAAGCTCTGCAAACCACGTACATAAAAGGTAGGATCTGCCATTAACCCGGTACTGGCCGCATTCTGCAAAGTAGTAAGGCCCAATCCATATCCATATAAAGAATTGGATATATTCCGGGAAGACCGCTTATTAAACTCTTCGTTATAGGTGGTAGAAACAGCTGCTGTTGATTCATGACGACTGAATATCCGGTTAGCTCCCACATCAATAGTCTGAGCTGCATATCCCATCACAATAGTCATCGGACCATCAGTCTTTGCCACAACTGTGGTAGAGCCTTTGTCGACAGAAACGACACTCAAACGTTGTCCTTTCTCGACCGCAATCTCGAATTTACCATCTTTATCAGTTTCAACCCGGGTCTCCACTACGCCACCTTCCACATTAACGGACGCTCCATAGACTGGGTTTCCCGATTTATCAACAACAATACCTATAATGTTGTTGTCTGTATTCTGTGCTCTGACCGGAATGCTCAAACAAACCAGTAAAGCCAGTATCAGAATCTTATTTTTTCTCATATAAATCAATATTCAATATTGTTTTAATCTATTTCGCTGTCTCACATTACCAACCCGGATTCTGAATCAATCCATATCCTTTGTTAATTTCCGTTTGCGGGAATGGAGAAAGATACCATTTGGGATCAAATCCGTATGTCCACCACCGACGGACCGGCTTGGATAACTCAAACCTTTCATATTCAAAACGAGTAGGCTGCAATGCCCCCTTGTTCTTATCTCCTTCATTCCATTTAGCATTTCCCGTTATACGATTACCGGTATCATCCAAACGATAGGCGAGCAACCCGTGCAGGCGCTTCTCGAAACGATCGGCACGCTTGTAACGGACAAGATCAAAGTAACGGCTATCTTCAAGCCCCAATTCCCGAACACGCTCGCACAGCAATTCTTCCAATAAGGCTGCTTTGTCAGAAAGTAAATTCTTATCTGTAACACACTCCGCCAAATCTTTCTTCAATCCTACGCGGGCACGTACTATATTCATTTGGTCAATAGCACCCCGGTGATCATTCTTGGCTTGAAGCAAGGCCTCTGCATAAGTTAAATAAATGTCAGATAAACGAAGATATACCCAATGCGTATACTGACGTTGGTACTCTGTTCCCAAATAATATTTCATATTTTTATAACCAGTCGCATAGTTACCTGATTCAAGTGCAGCATTTTGTCCTTCATCGTATCCTCCGACCCACAATTCATAAGGTAAACCGGACATTGTTCCTGCACTCCAGTCTAACATCTTCGGCAATCCGTTTACCATGCAATGCTCATACAGACGAGGATCACGGGTTAATACGATTTCCGACAATAGTTGTTCTCCATTTTTGAATGTTCCGGTCAGGAACATTGCATCCAACTTACCTTCTGTTTCCGTCTTTTTCCAGTCAAACGGAGTACCGTCGGCCCATGGGAACATCTCCACATATTCCTGTGTAGGCGGATATTCGGTACGACAAAGTGACGGAACAGCCCAGGAATGCCACATATAAGAACTTGAGTTGAAAGCGTCCGACATATTCGTGCGGACAGAATGCAAGACCTCCTTGCTGTTCTGACGAATATACCCCATACGATATGCCTGACGATACTGTTCCGGTGTTTCTTCCGAAGCCTTATTCAGGCTATACCCGCCTTGACTCTCCAGCTCTTTAAAGAATGCTTCACAAGCCTTCAAACAGTTATCCCAAAGCTCCGCACGATAGCCACCGTACCATACCAGACGTTGCTGTTCAGCCTCTGAGGCTCCTCCTGCATATCCGTTGACATCGTTAAACAACGGAGAAGCGGCAAATTGCCAGATTTTGCATTTCAATGCCATCGCACCGGCCTTTGTCCAGTGTCCGGCCTTGCTAGCAAGATCGGCATCAGCATAAGCCCACACCAACCCGCCGGAATTGATAGCATCATCCAACATCTTTATCATGTAGTTAACAGTCTCCTCTACCGTAGCACGGGGGATTTCATAACCTGACTCCGTACCGGTGAATGAAGCATATAACAATGGAAGACCTCCATAATGACGGAACATATCAAAATAGCGCGCCGCAATCAAGCATTTAGCTTCTGCCACCAACTGAGTTTTTTCAGCATTATCCATACCCGGCACTCTATCTATATTTTCCATTAACAACCAACACCAACGCACTACTTCCCATACCATTTCCCGTGTATATGGGAAAATATTACCACGCGTGCCATAGTTGGCATTGAGAGAACCCAAATAATACTGCTGATATACAGTTGCGTCACTAAAATAAAGTGACCAGCAGTCTGTTAGCGCATCCTTCTTTCCTAAATAAGGACTGGAAGAATCAGGAATATTACCGTTACTGTCCGTATTATAAGGTAATCCGTAATACTGTCTACTGTAACAGGTATTCAAAAATTGGCGCGTATATTCCGCACTATTGAACACTGTGTCAATAGTAGCATTTCCGCCCGGTGCCTTATCCAAAAAAGAGTTTCCGAATTTAATTTCGTCCACACATGAAGTGGAAACCAAACAAACCGCCGCTCCCAACATCGCACCGATGAACCATTTATTTTGTAATTTCATTGTATCTTTCCTTTATCTATTTTAGAATCCTAATTTCAAGCTCAACGTATAAGTCTTGGACAATGGATAAGAAGGTGCATTAGTAGCTCTTGCCTCCGGATCACCCCACAAATAAGGTGTAATCGTCCACAAATTATATCCTGCAAAAGCCAACTGACATGTATTCAGTCCAAGTTTCTTCATTAATGGGAAGTGAAAATTGTATGCCACCTGAAGAGTTTTCAAACGCAAGTATTTGGCATCTTTCTCATATAAAGTGGAAGTAGCATAATTATTCTTTGCATTATCAATGGTAGCTCTCGGATACTCCGAAGATTGTGACGGATTTTCCGGTGTCCATGTATGATCCAGATGGTATGCCAACAATCCTCCCTGCTCGCTATTGGAAGATGAATAAAACGGTTGACGAAATACATCCGAAATCATACGACTTACATTCCAGGCCCCTGTCCATTGAGTACTTATTTCCAGATTCTTCCAACTGAATCCTAAATTAATACCTAGCATATATTCAGGATCGTCTGTAAAGCCATAGTCATAACTTGCATCATTTGCATCAATCTTACGGTCACCATTCAAGTCAACATATACTGCATCTCCATTTTGAAGAATACTCTCGTGAGTGGGGAACGGACGATTAAATGTCTGCTCATATAGCGCAGGTGTATCCTCATCATAGAAGCGCCAGAAAACATATTGACTACGCGAACCGATACGGTGTCCCTTCTGATATTGATATAAATTATTCTGCGGTGCTTCCTTCTTTTCAAGAATCTCATTCTGATTATAAGAAAGGTTAATACCCGCCCAATAACGGAAATTATCGCCAATCTTATCGTTCCATTTTAAAGAAAGTTCCCAGCCCCAACTGTCTACACTTCCTAAATTTGAATAGGGAGTAATGAACCCTAACATTCCCGGAGCTGTACCGTCACGCAAAAGGATGTCATTACGACGTTCTTTATAATATTCAAAGGTTGTTTTCAGACGGTCATCAAGGAAGTTAATATCAACACCATAGTTCCGTTTCAGAGCTTTTTCCCATGTCACAGCAGGGTTATTCTTAGCTACCTCACGCGCACCCAGACTAACAGTACCATTATCTGTTCCGAATCCATATCCCCAGGCGTTAGTTGCTCCTCCACTTGCCGTTACACGATTTGCCAAGTCACCTAAACCGACATTATATGGATCAGCCATATACATAAACCGCGATCCTCCAATATTATCGTTACCTACCAAACCGACACTGGCACGTAATTTCAAGAAGCTAACCACCGACTTCAAAGGACGGAAAAACTTCTCTTCACTCATCACCCAACCTATAGAACCAGCCGGGAAATAAGAAAAGCGCAAATCGGACGCAAAGTTTTCCGAACCGTTATAACCCACATTAAACTCTGCCATATAGCGGCTCTTCCAATCATAAGTGACACGTCCGACTAATCCGACATATCCATGAGGAATGTCCGAATATAATTTCGGATAATACTCTTTCTGTTGATTATACAAAACTAAGGCTGTCACCGTATGATCACCAAAAGTACGATTATAATTAAAGCTGGCTTCCATATACCAATTACGTGCTTTGCCTGTAGTATACGAATACTTCACATCTGTATTCTCTCCAAACTTACGATAAGCAATACTACCGTCATCCATCAATACAGGAGTGTATGTAGCAATAGACCCACCAGAACCGACTTTATTAACTGTAAACGAGCTGTTATAAGATCCCTTCACTTTAAAAGAAAGTCCTTTAGTCAAGAAGTCCATTTTTTGATCCAGAATCACATCCACATTCAGCGAATTGTTGCTGGTCTGGCTGAACCCATTTCCATAATATCCCATACCTGTACCTCCTGTAAATGGTAATTTCAGTCCGTCTGAATAAGTCTCATCGCTCGAATTTACCAATTTTCCATCTATGATTCCCGGACTGGAGAAAGGAGTAGCATAATACATATTTTTAATCAATCCGGAAGATCCCTGACTCGTACGCGGTTGATCTGAATTATTCACATTACCACTAATATTGAATGACAAAGTAGTCGTTTTAGTGACATCCATATCCAAGTTTGTACGATAGTTAAACCGACGGTACTGATAGCTTAAATTATAAGGAAGATCAAACTCACTAAAAAGTCCTCCTTGCGTATAAGCACCTGCAGAGATGAAATAACGTACTTTATCTGTTCCTCCCGAGATGTTCAGATTATGCTGGCTCTGAAGCGTAGAGCTTTTCATAATATAGTCAGCCCATTGTATATTTGGGAAACGAATAGGATCGGAACCATCTGCAAATTTTTGAATCACGCCATCACTAAATAAGGCAGATTTGCCATCACCGGACATCATTTGATTATGAAAACGGGCATAGTCATAGGAACTTGCCTGTTCTACCATTTTTGTAGGCATCAATACAGAAGCAGAAGTAGTAAACGAAATTTTCGCCTTTCCTTCCTTTCCTCGTTTAGTTGTAATCAAAATGACCCCATTTGCTCCACGAATACCAAATACGGCTGTTGCCGAAGCATCTTTCAAGATAGAAATGGATTCAATTTCATTCGGGTCGATATCACTCATACTTTCACGATCCACACCGTCTACCTGAATTAACGGTGAAGAATTTTCCCAAGTAGCTTTACCACGAATAAAAATTTCAGCGGCATCCGCTCCCGGCTCACCGGAATATTGTACGGTAGTCAAACCTGTCATCTGCCCTCCTAATACATTGGAAACCGAACCTACAGATACACGGGTCAATTCTTCTCCCTTCACACTAGCGATAGCTCCTGTCATGGTCACTTTCTTCTGCGTACCATAAGCTACGATTTCCACCTCTTCAAGTGCTGTCACATCCTCTACCAGAATGACTTTCATGTCATTTTTCGCTACTACTTTTTTATCGGTATAACCTATAAAAGATACTTTCAATTTCGCACCGGGACGTACATTTATTCTAAATACACCGTCAATATCGGTAATTGTACCATTAGATGTTCCTTCCGCAAGTACACTTGCTCCAATTATCGGTTCGCCTTGGCTATCTACTACTGTTCCTTTTATAGTACTTTGCTGCTGTACAACTTCGATGGCTGCCGAAGCTGTTTGCAATCCCCATGCAGGTGCAAAAGTTGCTATAGTGAAAAACAGAGCGACAGGTAAGGTTGTCCCCTTTATAAAGTTTTTCTTATTCATATATGTATATGTTCATGATATAAGTATAATTTTAACGGACTTTATATACCGTCATTATTTTAGAATGCAAGCATCATACGGAAATAACCGGCACGCGAATCACGTTCACAAATTATATGATATCTTCCACCAGCCATACCGTGTGTCCATTGGTTGGCTGGAGAACGCTGTGTGCTACTCCAATAGTGTCCACTGTTAGTTCCTGACTCGACAGAGGTCATCTCATCACCATTTACATTCTTGAGACAACGGTTAATAACACTCAAATTCTTAGCGACTGTATCCCAACACATTATAGAGGGCAAATACCAAGGAGTCACATTTGCCGGAATAGCTTCCGCTTCACGATAAGCCTTGATATACGCATAAGCATGGTCGCAAGTAGAAGGACTACCCATACCTTCGTAACACATAGTAAGTAACTGTGTATTATTGTATCCCATTAGTGCTGGGAAAACCAATGAAGCATCATTCTTGTTAACATCCTTCTCTGTGTTACAACCTACAAACTTGTTTGCCCAATTCTCATCTGAAGTAAACCAGTCTGAATAATAACCGGACTTACTTGAATGGAACATTTTCAAAGCAACATCATTTTGTTCACTATCTTTTACCACAGAATTCTTAATAGATAGCACTATACCGTGCGTACATGCAGGGAAATCGCGACGCAAAGCATCAACTTCTGCTGAATAGAGTTCAGTATGTGTTACACTGGGTTGTGAATTTCCTACATAACATACAATACCAATCACATTCTCCGGCACCGTTTCCGCATCTACTGAAACTATTTTTCCATCTGCACAAAAATAGTCTCCTACCTGCAAAGTATGGTTGATTTTACTTTTATCTTCGATGGTATACATTTTCGCCGTTCCTCCTTCCAGCGTACCTTTAGCTTCATATTCCATCTCACTTACTCCAGAATAAGTACCCTTAATTGAGAATTCCTTCTTCGGATTAACCAAGAAACGGTATGTATCCGTACTTTCCTGATAATAAGGAGTTGCTTGAGTATTGTTCACTGTAAACGAACCGGCTGTTAATGGTAACAAATAATCATCTATACCGCCATTTGTAAAGCTATAGGTCAAATTAGGCATCTTCACTACCGCAAGAGCCATCCGATGTTGCATAGTAAAAGCGATCTGTCCTTTCAAACGATCCCCCTGAACACTACCCGTACTCGTCATCAAATCATATTGTGTATAATTTCCTTCATTTTGTTCACTGCCTATTTTCCAATTGTTGACGTATGTTTCAAAAGGATCCACCTTCGTCGGATCAAAAGTCACATTCGCATTATACGGATAGTATGCATAAAAAGTCATCCGCTGAAATTGTGAACCTTTGTATTCAATAGGATCCCCTCCATCAGTCAATTCCCAATAGCCATCTGTCAGTGTGAATTTCCGATTCTTGATATCCTCTACCACCGTTTCTCCTCTTACCGCAAATATACCGATAGCATCTCCGTTAGAAAATCGGGTAGTATATCCATTCTCTGTAGCACGTGTCTTACCACTTTCGTCCATAAATCCTTCATCAGACACACTAATCTGAAATCCCTGCAAAGAATCCGGTGTTTCTCCGGTGAGTTCTTCATTTTGCGAGCAAGACGCAACTATGGCTGCGCCAGCCAGAAAAAGCATTGATATATAATTATATATTTTCATAAATCTCATGTTTATATTTTTAGCATTTTTATCTATATTAGATTGGTAAACAGATCACTTCACAACAGGCTGTGGAGTTACGGTTTCTTCTGTAATATTCCAACTAGGATTAGTTATCTCTGTTCCAGTTTCAGCTATACTCGGGTCGGATGTTATAGGATCGTGGTTTTCATCCTCCCATCCTATTATTTGCGTTTGTTCTGTAATTGTCAACACATAATTATTGTCCTCGTATTTATTTGTCTTGATGATGTAATTATAAGAAAATCCTGATTTCAATTCTGTCAAGTTAGCAAACTCGGCTTCATAAAGATAACCGTTCATTCTAGCTTGGATAGTTACTTTGCCTTGCACCTTCTGTGGCAGTAAAATAGCTTGTACTGTATAATTATCCTGCTCTCCTATTTTATCCCAATAAATATCATCTTTATCCGTAACAGGGTCTTCACTGACTGTTGTCTCCCCTGTTTTAGGATTAAATGTACCATTATTCTTAAGCCCAATAAGATAACAAGTTATATCTGCCAAGTCCACACCTTCGCCAGCTTGAAACTCCAATCTAATACGACTCATCACATGATTGAATGCTAATGTCACGTTCGGGGTTTGTGATGTAGCCTTCCCTTTGGCAAAAAGAAAATCTATCTTCGCACGTTCTTCTGCTGTAGCTTGATTTTCACTAGCTGTAGTCACTTCTAATGCAGGTTGTTCTTCACCTGATGTACCAGAAAATGGAGCGTATGCCACTACATCATACTCTCCGGAACCTAATACCCAAATTTCTTCTGCATTTCCTCCTTTTGCTGCAAAAAGACCATTGCCCTTGTATTTGTAATGAATATTCACTTGTTCCGTACCACAAGTGATTCCTACCGAGTCTTCTGCCTCCCAGTTTGTTTCCGTAGCTCTTGTAACAAGATTGCTAGCCTCATGATTGTTTATTACTGCACTAAAAGAAACTTTCGCTCCCGTATCACCGGTAAACTGAATATCAGTTTCTTTAATATCGTTGCTACATCCTGCTAAAAGTAGTAAGGCAACAGCAGTTGTGACATAGTTTTTTTTCATACCATGTTTTTTAAAGTTAAACATATTTTTGTTGATTAGTAAAATCGTCGTAAAGTAAAAAAGACAATGGCTGCATTCTTTTCCAACCAGCAATTGAAATAAATGAAGCCTTTTTTTTGTTGTTTTCCATATTCATTAGTTATATCTGTTAAGTTAAACAAAAGTTAGATTCTCTTTTTAAACATAACTTTTCACACTCTACCTGTGAAAAAGTGTTGCAAACATAACGACTTAATCAAGATATAGCAATGCAGAATCGTACAAATGCATGGAAAATACCGTCTTTTGCACGATATTCCATGCTGTGGGAGTGATTTTCGATTAGTCCCTAATGACTATGAACCTTTTTGTTTCTATTTTATTGTATGGAAAATAGTAATTTATAAACCTAAAAATGATATGGCGAATTTTTCAATTGTAGTTGTTCCAACTAAAAAATTATCAAATGGCAGACATCGAATAAGGATAGCCGTAGCACATCATTCTCAAACCAGATATATATCTACCCAATTTACTTTGGATTCTGCCAGTCAACTAAAAAATGGTCGAGTAGTAAGGCATGAGAATGCAGCGAATATGAATGCTTGTCTTCGGAAACTAATCAATGAGTATGAAGAAATTATTACATCGATCAGCTATTTACCAGCAATTTCATGTACCGAGCTTATACGTATAATTACTTATGAACAAAAGAAAAAAGGTATAACCTTTCAAGCTGTTGCAAAAGAATACATGAATTTCATGAAAGGAGAAGAGCGGGAGAAATCTTATAAACTTTATAAGATAGCTTCCGAAAGATTAGTCAAATATATGAAAGGGGATTTTCCTTTAATTCAATTGACACCTATACATATCCAAGAATTTGCCAAAGTTCTTCACGAGGAGAATCTGGCAGATACAACTATCAGAATATATCTGACTTTGATAAAGGTGATATTAAATTATGCCGGTAAGATGAATTATGTATCTTACTCCATTCATCCTTTTGTCCTCTTTAAGATGCCGGCAAGTAATGTGCGGGAACTTGATTTGTCAATAGATGAACTGAAGAGAATACGTGATGTCCGGCTTTTAAAGCCTTCTTTATCCATGGTGAGAGATATTTTTATGCTTACCTATTATTTAGGCGGTATCAACCTGAGAGATTTATTAGTATATGATTTTAAAAATAAGAACGATATGCGTTATGTGCGTCACAAAACACGTAATAGCAAGAAGGGAGAAAATGAAATTGTATTTACTTTGCAGCCTGAAGCAAAAGTGCTCATAGATAAATATATGTCGAGAAATGGGCATTTGCAGTTTGGTAAATATTCATCTTATAAACAAATATATAGTTTAGTCTTCCGACATATAAATAAGGTAACAGAACTTTCGGGGGTAAAGAAAAAGGTTACTTACTATTCCGCCCGAAAGACATTTGCACAACACGGATATGATTTAGGCATTCAAATTGAAAAAATAGAATACTGTATCGGACACAGTATGAAAAATAACCGTCCTATCTTTAATTATATTAAGATTATGCAAGAACATGCCGATAAGGTGTTCCGTGCCGTACTTGACCAATTGCTATAGTATAGATAGTTTTTCACTGCTATTTTTAGTTCCTTCTTTTGCTAATCGATTTCATTCCGATCGCTATCCTTTTTTCGTTCCACTATAGTTATCCGCAAAGTACACTATAGTTACCCTTGCGGATAACTATAGTCAAACGCAAAGATAACTATAGTGGAACGAAGAAAGATTCGCATACCGGATAACTCATAATAGGTAAAAAAGATATTAATGGTACTAATTGTTCAAATCTTATCCTCAATTGATTGCTAGCTGTATGTAGTCGTTTGATGCGCAGGTAGTTATGTTTAAAAAGAGAATCTAACTTTTGTTTAACTCTATAATAAATACGCTATGTAAATATATTAATATCATACAATATATTATACTACTAAACCTCTATAAAGTACTACGTTACAGGAATATCCATATAAAATATAAAAAGAAACAAAGAGTCTTCATTAGAGGATAAAAAGATAAATCAACAATAAAGGATCTATAAACCAATATTTATAACTTAATAATTAAAGTATGAAAAGCAACAAAAAAGGTAATCACCTGTATGCCTATAAGGATACTATCCGACGGCTATTTCTTCTCACTTTGTTCTCCTTTTTAATAGTAGAATCCTATGCCCAAAACAAAACGATTTCGGGTACGGTTACAGATTTTACCGGAGAACCGGTTATTGGTGCCAGTGTGTTGGTTAATGGTACTACTAATGGTACAATTACTGATTTAAATGGCAAGTTTTCTCTTTCCAATGTACCAACCAAAGGTACAATCACTATCACTTATATAGGATACAAAAAGCAAGAAGTATCCGTAGCAGGAAATACTAACTTCAAGATAACTCTTCAAGAAGATACTGAAACGCTGGATGAAGTAGTAGTTGTGGGCTACGGTGTACAGAAGAAAAGCGATGTAACTGGCGCTATGGCCCGCGTAGGAGAAAAAGAATTGAAAGCAATGCCTGTAAGAAATGCATTGGAAGGAATGCAGGGCAAAACAGCAGGTGTGGATATTACATCTAGCCAACGTCCCGGAGAAGTCGGTAACATTAACATTCGTGGGCAACGCTCTATTAATGCAGAACAAGGACCACTGTATGTCGTAGACGGTATGGTAATTCAAAATGGAGGTATTGAAAACATCAATCCTTCCGACATTGAAGCTATTGACATTTTGAAAGATGCTTCGGCCACAGCCATTTATGGTTCACGTGGTGCCAATGGTGTAATTCTCGTAACTACTAAAAAAGGAAAAGAGGGAAAAGTAACCCTGAACTATTCAGGTACTGTTACTTTTGAAACATTACATGATGTCACAGAAATGATGTCTGCCACAGAATGGCTGGATTATGCTCGCCTAGCCAAATACAATGCGGGTTCTTATGCTTCGGCCACTCCAACTTTTGAAGCAGATAAAGCAGCATTCGGCAGTGTAAGCGCTTCGTGGAAGAATATCGAGCAAGCATGGTCAAATGGCAATTATGATCCCTCAAAGGTCGGCTCCTACGACTGGGCATCTCACGGCAAACAGACGGGTATCACCCACGAACATACCTTAAGTGCCTCCGGAGGTTCGGACAAATTCCAAGGTTATGCTTCATTCGGCTATCTAGATCAAAAAGGAACACAACCAGGACAAGCCTATGAACGTTATACATTAAAGACATCATTTGACGTAACTCCTGTTGATTGGTTCAAAATGGGTTCTTCAATTAACGCATCATATTCTACTCAAGACTATGGATATAGTTTCTCTAAATCCGTAACTGGTTCCGGTGACTTCTATAGTGCATTAAGAAGCATGATCCCATGGACTGTGCCTTACGATGAAAACGGTGAATATGTCCGTTATCCAAGCGGTGACGTAAATATCATCAACCCCATCCGGGAATTAGACTATAATACCAATCAACGCCGTACTTTCCGTGCTTCTGCCAGCATGTACTCACAGATTGATTTCGGAAAAATTTGGAAACCACTGGAAGGTTTATCCTATCGTCTTCAGTTTGGTCCCGAATTTCAATTTTACACTCTAGGAGTTGCTAACGCTGCTGATGGCATCAATGGAGATGGTAACAACGGTGCACAATATAAGAACGAACAAAAGCGTGCATGGACATTGGATAATCTGATCTATTACAATAAAACTCTAGGTCAGCATAGTCTAGGAATGACATTGATGCAATCCGCTTCTGCCTATCATTACGAGATGGGAGATATGAGAGCCACCAATGTAGCCTCGTCGGATGAGCTTTGGTATAATATGGGATCTGCCGGTACATTGAATTCCTTTGGTACTGGGCTAACCGAAACTCAGATGGCATCTTATATGGTTCGACTGAACTATGGTTACAAAGATAAATACTTGTTAACGGCATCTATGCGTTGGGATGGTGCCTCTCAATTAGCCGAAGGGCACAAATGGGCAAGTTTCCCCTCTGCAGCTATTGCATGGAGAATGGATCAGGAAGATTTCATGAAAGACATCAGTTGGTTGAATCAGTTGAAACTTCGTGTAGGTATGGGTGTCACAGGCAATGCAGCTATCAAAGCATACGCAACCAAAGGTGCCATCACCGGTTTATACTATAACTGGGGACAAAGTGATTCATCTTTAGGTTATGTACCTTCCGATCCTTCACAAAAAGAGCCTGCTAAAATGGCTAATCCAACCTTAGGCTGGGAACGAACTACACAATACAATGTCGGTATTGACTATGGTTTCTTTAATAACCGACTTACCGGTAGTATTGATGCATACAAAACAAAAACCAATGACTTATTATTAGAAATGTCAATCCCTTCATTAACGGGTTATGTTTCTACGTATGCCAATGTGGGTAAAACATCCGGATATGGTATTGATTTGCAAGTAAATGCAATACCAGTACAAACCAAAGATTTTACCTGGAGCACTACTTTAACATGGTCTATGGATAGAAACCGAATTGACGAATTATCTAACGGCAGAACTGAAGATGTGAATAACAAATGGTTTGTCGGTGAAGAAATCGGTGTTTATTACGACTGGGTATATGATGGAATATGGAAAACGGAAGAAGCTGAAGAAGCTGCTAAATACGGACGTAAGCCAGGACAAATCAAAGTAAAAGATTTAAATAATGATGGTGCAATAGATGCTAACGATGACAAGCAAATTGTAGGGCATACACGTCCACGCTGGACAGGTGGATGGAGCAACACTTTCAGCTATAAGAATTTTGAGCTTTCCTTCTTTATTCTGTCACGCTGGGGATTCACAGTCCCGCAAGGAGCTGTAACGCTCGACGGTCGCTATATGCAACGTAAAGTAGACTATTGGGTGGCTGGTACAAATGAAAATGCAAAATACTATTCACCCGGTTCCAACGGCGAAGGAGCCGATGCTTTCAACAGTGCAATGAACTATCAAGATGGATCGTACATTAAAGTACGTAATATTTCATTGGGCTATAATTTTACCCCGCAACAATTAAAGAAGTTGGGTATCAATAATCTGAAGCTATATGTTCAAGCCATGAACCCATTCAATATCTATAAGGCATGTGACTTTTTAGATACAGACTTGGTAAACTATGACAATAATACCAAGACATTTGGTTCACCTACCACTTTGAAGAGTTTTGTAATAGGTGTCAACATCGGATTCTAATCAACAAATTAAAGTAAAGACATTATGAAATTAAATAGAATATTATTTGCTGCTTTAATAGCCAGCGTAACAGGAAGCTCGATCACATCGTGCAGTGAGTCTTTCCTTGATGAAAATCTTACGACTCAATATAGTACAGACCGTTTTAAAACCCAGGAAGGTCTTGATGAATTGGTAACTGGCGCCTATCAGAAACTTAAATTTAAATTCAATTATATATGGGGGATCCAATGTTACAATATGGGAGTGGACGAGTTTACCGATGCTAACAATGTAATTCCTGCATGGAATCACTATAGCCAGGATTTAAACTCATCTGAAAATGGTGCCAACCAACCCATCTGGGATAATTACTACGGACTAGTTGAACCCGCAAACATATTGATTCAGAACATACCTCAATATTATAATCAGAGTTCACCTACATACAACACCCGTTTAGGAGAAGCACATTTCCTTAGAGCTTATGCTTATTTTGAATTAGTAAAACAATTTGGTGGCGTACCTTTGAAATTAGCTCCGTCTACAAGTGCCGAAACATATTTCACACGGAATTCTGCTGAAGAAATATACATACAGGTTATATCTGATTTTGGAGAAGCCTACAGACTACTTCCCAATAAAGGTGAATCAATCGGACGGATTAACAAATATGCTGCCGCACATTTCCTTGCAAAAGCACATTTATTCCGTGCATCTGAATTGTACAGCGATTGGAATAGTAATTATGTAGCATCCGACCTCGATGCTGTTATTCAATATGGTTCGGAAGTAGTAGATGCACATCCGTTGTGTAGTGATTATGTAGAACTTTGGGACTATGAACAGCCAAACGGAGCCAATGAAAAAGTAAGCGAAGTGATTCTAGCGGCTCAATTCTCTAATGATGAATCAACATGGGGACGCTTTGGAAATCAGATGCATCTTTATTATCCGACCGTATATCAAGGCAATGATATAGGTGGATGCAAACGTGACATCTCAGGAGGACGTGAATTCTCATACGTAAGTGCTACAGAGTATACCATGCAGGTATTTGACCGTGTCAATGACTCTCGTTTCTGGAAATCATTCATCACCTGTTATGGAGCCAACGAAACCAAAAGCGCTCCTACCTGGACAGCAGAAGATATGCCATACGCTCCGGCAGGTGTAAAAGAAGGTGACAAACGTTTTAGTGGAGGTGAACTCGGTATGAAATACATCGTTAATGACCCAGGAGACAACCGCTATGAGAAATATCCCAATGCTCCGGCATATACTGTTTTGAAAGATGGAAAAATGTGTAACACGTATACATATGTACGCTATTTCAAAGGGCAGGAACACAGTTGGAATGTAAATGAAAAAACAGGTAATTATTACGATATCATACCCCACAAACGTTCCGTAGCTTTATCTAAATTCCGTGATGGTTACCGTGTTTCTATTGCGTCTCAATTCGGTACTCGTGATGCTATTATCGCCCGTTCGGCAGATGATGTACTAATGGTTGCTGAGGCATATATTCGTAAGGGGGAAGCCAACTATGACAAAGCTATCGAGTGGATGAATAAATTACGTGAACGTGCCGGTTATAAAGCAGGCGAGGATCGTAGTAAGAATGTAGATGGCGGACAAGCCTATAAGAACAATCCTTATTGTTCGGGAAAGGGGGGCGGTCATTCTTCTGAAGGTGCTATTTACTGGGAAGAAAATACTTATTACGAGTCAAACAATATAGAACAGGAAACCACTGCTTCTACCAAAACAACAATGAAATTAAATAGTGTATCAGATGTATATAATTCTACAGTAGATGTCCCTATTTACAACGAACTGGGCTGCACATCCAATGCTGACAAAATGATGTGCTTCCTGTTGAATGAACGTACAAGAGAACTTTGTGGCGAATTGCAACGCTGGGAAGATCTGGCACGTACCAAGACGTTAGACGCCCGTTGGCATAAATTCAACGATGGTGCCAGCAGAGGTCTTGGCGAATTCAAATCGGAGAAACATTACTATCGTCCGATCCCCCAAGCCTTCTTGGACGGCATCACCAATTCAAATGGTTCTGCATTAAGCAATGAGGAAAAGAAAGCAATGCAAAACCCGGGATATTAAGATAAACAACTAATCCTATTGCCACTTGTCACTCTTTGAAATAGAATTTCTAACCAAAGAAGAACAAGTGGCAATATTTTTTAATGCTCCTTTCACTTCGTCTTCTTCACCATGAACTCTTTAATCTGTTCACTAATCTGCTCCATTCCCTTTATTGAAGGATGCCCACTCTTTTTGTCAATGTCATGCAATTCTATGCAATCAATATTATAATGCCTGCAGATAGTTCTGACTGATTCATTAAACTCTTCCTTTAAACCGGAATTCAATAGAAAATAGATTTCAACATTAGGATAGCGATCAATCATGTGATCGAGCATATAAGCCATAGCCGGACGAAATTTATACAAATCATCTTTAGTCCATCCCACATACTGATACTCCCCAAGCGGAGAACCAGCCCAACAATCATTAGTCGCACCAAAAATAAAAATCACATCTGGGCAACCCAGTTGATCCATACGGGTTATAAAAGAACGATCCGAGTAATCTTCATTGCGATAACCCGTATTACAAATCGTTGCACCCGAAAATGAATTATTGACACAAAGGCGGTAATTATTCTCTTTAATGAATTTATGCCACCACGTCTGTTTTACTGAAGTCACATCTGTTTGTTGTCGTGGAGAGACATAATACCAAATACTATTCGTATCTGGTTGTAGATATCCTTCAAACGTTGAATACGAGTCGCCTAAAATAGAAATAGATTTCAGGCTTTGGGCAAAACTTATACTGCTACATAAAATAGTAAGTAGCAGCAAAAAACAGGATTTCTTCATACTAGAATAAAGTTTTCAATTTTGCCGCTAATATACTACATTATGCTAATATGACAGTACGATTTTTTCTGCCAATTTCAGAAAATGATTATTTTACCTCCCTTTCATAGGTCACATTCTTCTCTACTACATTCTCCACATTATTCACTTTCTTCACGAACTTCTTCACTTCCCCTACCTTCACATTCTTGATTGTTACATTCTTCACCGGAAGTTTTGCATCTCCTTTCAATTCGTAAATAGCGTCTGCCGACTCACAAGTGACTTTATCCATATAAATACCATCAATACGGGTAATCCGTTCTTCATAAGTAGGTACCAGATCCTTCCACTGGTATAGCACTTCGGTATTTATTTCAAGTACACGTTGAGCCATTCCTGCCTGTACATTCTTCATATAAACGTTTTCTATAAACCCACCTCTACGATGATTGGTTTTTACGAAAAAAAGACGCATTACTGAATTCGGAGCTGTGCAATCATGCATATAAATATTCCGTATTCCTCCGGAAATTTCACTTCCAATACCAAGCAAAGTATGTCCTTTAAGAATCTGGCAATTACGGATAACAATATTTTCGCAAGGAGTATTCAATCGCCAGGCATCTTGATTACGTCCGGCTTTAATCACTACTGCATCATCACCCTGATCGAAAGAACAATCTTCTACCAGAAAATTACGGCTCATTTCGAAATCAATACCGTCATTATTATGTCCATGTGCTTTTACATCCAGATTACGTACCAGTCCTCCGTCACACATATAAAGATGAATGGTCCAGAACGGACTTTCACGAATCTTAAACCCATCCAATAAAACATTCTTGCAGCGATTGAAATGAATCAAGTGCGGACGAAGGTGGTTCTCTCCTACCGCCATTTGACGTTCAATAACAGGAACATCGGTCGAAGCTTTCGTATATAACTCTTTCAATGCCTCCAAATGAGGTTGAGGACGTTTGAACCATACTTTCCAAGTATCCATCTTCGGCTGAAGAGTCCCTTTACCTGTAATTGCCACATTCTCACATTCAAAAGCATAGAGTAATGGAGAATAATTATAACATTCCAAACCTTCCCATGAAGTCATCACTGCCGGAAGATAATCAGAAGGATTATCCGTAAAATTCAGAATTGCATTCTCCTCCAAATAAAGATTTACATTACTTTTAAAATGAATGGGACCGGTCAACCACACACCTGCCGGAACAACAACACGTCCGCCACCTGATTTATGACACGCTTCAATAGCGGCAGCAATTGCTTTTGTATTGTTTACTTCACCTCCGTTTTTTGCTCCGTAATCTGTTATCAAAAAGTCTTTGTCCGGATAGATAAATACTTTAATAGGTTGCATAGGGAAAGGAGCTTTCACCTTTACCATTTTATAATTATCAGCGGCAAAAGTAAAGGAAGCTGTCAATAAGCAAAGGCAGACAACTACCATCGGTTTCAGTAAGTAAGTCTTCATTACAATATCATATTTTTAATTCTTCAAACACATCAAAGATAAGAATATTAATTTATAGCCGGTCACATTGAAAACACCAATACACCCGCTGTAGGAATATTTGTAGTTCCAATCAATGCTTTGGCTCCTTTCGGCAAGTTGAAGGCATAGGGCTGGTCTGAATAGTTCAAAACAATTCCCAAGCCATTCCGGTATTCCATTGTCACGCCATAAGGCAAATCCATTACCGGAATATTCAGCTGTGCATATAGTTTTTTCAATATATCTTTTTCCAATGCTCCGTTGTGGCTGTCCACTCCAACATAAGTAATCGTACCTTTCCCCAGTTTGCGGAAAGTCACAGCCGGACTTCCTTCATAGAATTCGTTCTTATAAGTAGCCCATATTTGAGCATCTGCCGGAGGATTCAGAATCTCTCCCCATGTATTCCAGGCATACTCTTTTCCGTTCATAACAACAGTACCGGGATCTTCGGGAAGAAGCAAATCATAAAAATTCATTTCATTTCCGGTCAGCGGAGTAATCATAGAGCCAAAAGGAACCTCCGGGAGACGACCATAACGATCCTTCTGCGCCGTACGACAAGTCAGAATGAGGTTTCCGCCATTCTTCACATAAGAAATCCATTTGTCCACCAGTTCTTTATCAGCTAATTGATAAGCCGGCGCAATGACGACCGGATAATCGGATAAGTTCTTGGCTTCTGATATAAAATCGACGGGGGCTCCGAATGATTTTAAGGTACGGTAATACTTTTCAATATGTGCAAAAGTATCCCAAGTCCGGTTTTGTTTCTGTCGCTCAATGCTCCAGGAGTTTTCAGGATTGAAAAGAATAGCTGTACGACGTGCCAGGTAATCAGCAGGCTTCGCCTCACGGGGAGCATAATGCTTACGAAGTTCACGAATCTCTTTTATAAAATTTTCATACTCTTTTCCACCGGGGGTAACAGTCACTCCGTCTGTTCCTACTATTCCATAATGATACTGTTCTGTACCATAGAGCGGTTGGCGATAGCGGTAGGTACAAATAAAATCACTTCCACCGGCAAATACACTCCACATCCATAGACGGACCGCTCCCGGAAGAGGCTGGGGATTGATACTGCCCCAGTTCACTTGTCCCGGTTGCAGTTCCATTACACCATACGTTCCCTGTATCGGACGGAAAAAATCATTCGCCCAGGCAATACGCAACGGATTACCTACACGATAGCCCCGACGACCGATTCCCTCATTATCTCCATATACCATGTAACGGGTATAGCTTTGGAAATCCAACGCAGGACTACCACCAATATGTCCTTCATCATAGTTCGGTATATAATTGGTTGTTACCCATTGGTTCTTTGCATATTTCTTGATTAACAAGCATTGCTCATTCAGAAAATCATTGGTTTGCATTGCTGCAAAACGACGGTAATCCAAAATCTGATGATGGTTCATAAACATCTGTACACGCTTGGGAAGCGTTATTTCATCAAAAGAAGAATAAGCCTCACTCCAAAAAGCAGTTCCCCAGGCATTATTTAAAAGTTGAATGTCATTATTGTATTTGGCACGAAGAAAATCACGGAAGGCAAGTTCCGCTTTCGGATTATAGTCAAACTGTACGGCAGGCTCGTTATCAAGTTGCCATCCGATAACACGAGGATCGTTACCATAGTGCTGCGCCAGTTTTTCAATCATCTTATAAGATAACTCTCTGTAAAGAGGAGAAGCAAATGAAGCATGCTGACGGGCACCGTGGTCAAGTACCGTTCCATCTTCATTCTTCAACAGAATTTCAGGATATTTCCGGCTCATCCATACAGGAGGAGTGGCAGTAGACGTACACATTATCACTTTTAAATCATATTTGGCAGCTAAAGCTACCGCTCTGTCAAGCCAGGCAAAATCATAACGCCCTTCTTCCGGCTCCAACTGCGCCCAAGCAAACTCGGCAAAATGAGTAAATTCAAATCCCAGTTCATGCATTTTCTTGAAGTCACGTTCCCACTGGTTTTCATCCCAGTGTTCAGGATAATAGTAGACGCCTGTCAGTGTCAGATCTTTGTCATTAAACCAAGAAGAGGGGTGTGCTGTGGTTGAAAGGGTCAGCAGACTGACACAAAGAATCGCTAATATTTTACTTTTTATCATATACTTCATAAATTCAATTGATTATTAATGTTAGTTATTGTTTATCATTCGTTTTATAAATGGGAATTTAGCAGTTAGGCTGAAAGCCTTACAATTATATATTTATTGGGGTGCCCTGAAAGGGCTTAATTATATAGCGTAGGGCAACGCCCTACGAAAAAAACACACCAGCCACAAGCCCTGAAAGGGCGGAACCGTATACAATTATGCCCTTTCAGGGCGCAAATTCAGATTGTCGTTTTTACGTAGGGCGTTGCCCTACGCTATATAATTAAGCCCTTTCAGGGCACTCCGCAAAATTATCATTTATCATAGATTTTCCATTCCCACAATCCTGCATCTCCCCTTCGGATATGAAGACGAAGATAACGTGCCTCCCCTATCTCCTTCGCCAAATGCGGGGAGCGCACTTCTACTTTAGCTTGTTCGGCACATGTCCGCCAGTTTTTTCCATCCATCGATTTTTCTAACCGCCACGTATGTCCTTCAGTAGGGCGGGTAAAGTAAAACTGACATTCGTTGACATTGCGAATCCCTTTTAAATCCACCGTAATGAATGGACTGCTATCCGTATCGGCTGCCATCCAACGAGTTCCATTCGATTCATCGGCTACATGGGCAGCCTGATAAGTATGCGTTCGAGTATAATTCTTCACGGAGGCTTTCTCCGGTAGAGGCTGGTTAGGCTGTGTTTCAATGCTGACTACAGAAGTGCGCGGTTCTTTCTCGCTAGAAGCATAAAAATGTGACTGCAATGATAAATTCGTCCGTTTCTCTTGTGGAGCTGCCAGGTACCCCACTCCACGCTTATCGGGAACTAAAGTCTTAATTGTTCCGTCATCATTAAATTCCATCCGGTTAGCATATACCTGCCGGGTGGTTCCACCATCTCCGTATTCGAGATAAAGAAAGATATACTCATCTGTTCTTTCATCGTAAAATACATTGCCATGTCCTGGTCCCCACACTTGATTTTCGGGAGAAGAAAACAAAAAGATATCGTTGCCCTCCGGTTTCACAAAACCTGTAAGAGGAGATTCGCGGCTCATCATGTATGCATTTGCATAATTCTGATGACCGCTCAATGTATAAATATAATAATAGATACCTTTACGTTTAAACATTACGGGGCCCTCGGAATATCCCTGACGGGCTGTTTTCAATGTCACCGGTTCCCCATCCAAATGAAGCCGGTCAGCAGAAAGACGTGCCGCATTCCGACGACGCCAAAAGATATATCCCGTACCGTCATCATCAATAAAAGGCTCTCCGTCGATATCATCAATAATGGCCGGGCTATCTACTTCCTCTCCGGAAACAAAAAGCCCTTTTCCTTCGGTAAACCGGAAAGGACCCTCCGGACGATCTGCAACAAGCACATAAGTCCCCATCTTATCACCGGGCTTGACAAAGGTAACATATAAATAAAACTTTCCATCGTGTTCAATCACTCTCCCGGGAGCCCAATACCGGAAATATCCTTTTTTCTTTTCACCTTTATCATTCGTATATTCATATCCCTTCGACCAGTCGAAATCACTAATATGAGAACCCTCAAAGCTCCAGTTTACAAAATCTTTCGACTTCCACACGACAGGTGTTCCGGCACGTTCAAGACCATAATCCAAATCAGTGGTTCCGTAGAGATAATAGGTATCACCAAACTTAGAAACGGAAGGATCCGCCACATTATCGGGGATTAAAGGATTATAAGTACGATTGGCTATCAATGCCTCCACCACGGAAGCATCTACCACAAACGCCGTTCCATGACGGATACCTCTCGGAAAAGAAACTTGATCGGACACGTCTTCCCATGTTTCGCCATGATCTAAAGAGCGAACGGCACCATAACGATGATCACGGTATTTATCGAAATAAACATAAAGCGTATCACCGACAAAAAGAGGAGCAGGTCCTTCCGCCCAATACTTTCCTGTAATAGGCGCCGATACTTTGGTCGGAAATCCTTTTTCGATCTTTTTTGTACGCGTAACGCGCAAATTCTTTTCCGGGGGATTGGAGTTTTCATTCTTGACTATCATTATCAGGTCTCCCAGCTTCGGATCTTTCACAATAGCAGCGTCAATCACACTGAAATCAGGGTTGAAGAACATCTTTGTCTTTGAGAAAGTGCAGAAATCCTTTGTTGTCACATAATAAATACGATGATTCAATCCCTTCTCGCTTTCGCTGGTAGGTATTTCCTTGTGACGACCGGGGATGGTAGTTGCCCAAAAGATATAGTAAGTTTGCGAAGGTTCGTCATAAAAGAGTTCAGGTGCCCAACAATTATGGGCAGTCGGCTCGTGCATCATCACCGGAATAGCCTGTTGTTCACTCCAATGAATTAAATCACGAGAAGAAGCATGGCCGATAATCCGATCAGTCCAACTGGAAGTCCAGACCATGTGGAAAGTTCCGTCCGGAGCCTGGCAAATACTCGGATCTCGCATTAATTTATCTTTACCGACGGAAGGTGTCAGATAAGACCGTCCGCCATTCAAAGGCATCCAGTTCAACCCGTCATAACTATAAGCTAAATGCAATCCATCTTTACTGTCATTGATGAAATAAGAAAAGAGATAAGCAGTCTTACCGGCGAAGATTGTCATTACCGAGCAAAGACTTAGAGCCATCCAAACAACTACTTTTTTCATGGTTCCTTTTAAGATTAAAAAGTTTACCCCGCAAAGATAAGGTATCTCCCAACCTCCTCAAAGATAAAGAGCATGGACAATATTTCAAATCCATGTAGTTTTGTACACCATCCGTCCTATAAGTGCATTTTGATACAATATTCTATGTATCTGTACATCTTTCTATTTACTAAACCCTTAAAAAGCTCTACTTTAGCGGCAGATTTTAAAATAGAGATGAAAAACATATCAATTCTATATATCATGAAACAACTTTTAGTAAGTATTGCCATCGTATTTGCCTCTATACTGACCGTAACGGGGCAAAATCATTCTTTCAGTTTATCCGGCAAATGGAATTTCCAGATAGACCGGGAAGATATCGGCACCAAGGAACAATGGTTCAAAAAAAGCCTTGATGATCAGATTAATCTCCCCGGCTCCATGCCCGAAAAGCAGAAAGGAGATGAAGTAACCGCCCGCACCCGGTGGACCGGAAGCTTGTATGACAGCTCTTACTATTTCAATCCATACATGGAGAAATACAGAATAGAAGGACAAGTGAAACTTCCCTTTTTCCTGACTCCCGACAAACATTATGTAGGGGTAGCCTGGTATCAAAAGAAAGTTACAATACCTTCCAACTGGAAAGGAGAAAGAATCACTCTTTTCCTGGAACGCCCGCACATCGAAACGACCGTATGGGTCAATCAACAGGAACTCGGTATGCAGAACAGTCTTTGTGTCCCTCATGTGTATGATCTGACTTCTGCTGTTACTCCCGGCAAAACCTGCCTGATTACTATCCGCATCGACAACCGCATCAAAGAAATCAATGTAGGCCCCGACTCTCACAGCATCACCGACCAGACCCAAGGTAACTGGAACGGAATCGTAGGACGAATTGAATTACAAGCCACTCCTAAAGTTCATCTTGAAGACATCCAGATATACCCTGATTTAAGCAATCAGAAAGCACTGGTACGCATGAACATACAGTCTGCCTCTTCCACCAAAGGAGATATTACACTTTCTGCCGAAAGTTTCAATACGGACACTCAACACAAAGTAGCTCCTGTTCAGCAAAGCTTCCATATCCGTCCGGGAGACAATGCGATAGAGATGGAACTTCCTATGGGAAAAGATTTCCTCACATGGGATGAGTTCAATCCTGCACTGTATAAACTGACAGCAAAACTGACCAACGGTAAACAGGCCGACATCAAACAGGTACAATTTGGTATGCGCGATTTCAAGATAGAAGGAAAATGGTTCTACGTCAATGGTCACAAAACAATGCTTCGCGGCACAGTGGAAAACTGTGATTTCCCATTGACCGGTTATGCTCCGATGGACGTAGCTTCCTGGGAACGAGTGTTTCGCATTTGCCGCAACTATGGTTTGAATCACATGCGTTTTCATTCTTTCTGCCCGCCGGAGGCTGCTTTTATCGCAGCCGATCTGGTCGGTTTCTATCTGCAACCGGAAGGTCCGAGTTGGCCGAATCACGGACCAAGACTGGGTAACGGTCAGCCAATTGACAAATATCTGATGGACGAAACAATTGCCCTGACTAAAAAATACGGAAACTATGCATCTTACTGTATGCTGGCTTGTGGTAACGAACCTTCCGGACGCTGGGTGGCATGGGTGAGCAAGTTTGTCGATTATTGGAAAGCGACAGATCCGCGTCGTGTATATACGGGAGCTTCCGTAGGAAACAGCTGGCAGTGGCAACCTCACAATGAATACCATGTGAAAGCCGGAGCACGCGGTTTGAGTTGGGCAGGTGCGCAACCGGAAAGCAAATCGGATTATCGTGCAAGGATAGACACCGTGAAACAACCGTATGTATCACATGAAACAGGTCAATGGTGCGTATTCCCGAATTTCAACGAAATCCGCAAATATACCGGAGTCAACAAAGCGAAGAACTTTGAGATTTTCAGGGATATTCTGAATGATAATCACATGGGAGGCCAAAGTTATGATTTTATGATGGCTTCGGGCAAATTGCAGGCACTTTGCTATAAACATGAGATTGAAAAGACATTGCGTACCCCCGATTATGCAGGTTTCCAATTGCTGGCTCTCAACGATTATTCGGGTCAGGGAACGGCATTGGTCGGCGTACTGGATGTATTTTTTGAAGAGAAAGGATATATCAACGCGGAACAATTCAGACGTTTTTGCAGTCCGACTGTCCCCTTAGCCCGTATTCCGAAGTTTGTATATGCCAATGATGAAACATTCCATGCCGACATCGAAGTTTCCCACTTTGGTGCAGCCCCTTTGCAAGGAGCAAAAACTAGCTATACCATCAAAGACAAGTTCGGAAAGGTGTATGCCAAAGGAACTGTCGGCACACAAACGATTCCTATTGGGAACCTTTGTGCACTAGGCAGCGTGGATATGAGCCTGAAGGGGATCGATACTCCACAGAAACTAAATCTGGAAGTGTGTATTGAAGGCAGCGATGCCGTCAATGACTGGGATTTCTGGGTATATCCTGCACAAGTGGAACTGACACAAGGAAGCGTATATACTACCGACACACTGGATGAAAAAGCCATTTCCGTACTGAAAGAAGGAGGAAATGTCTTGATTACGGCAGCGGGCAAAATACAATACGGAAAAGAAGTTAAACAATACTTTACTCCGGTATTCTGGAATACTTCCTGGTTCAAGATGCGCCCGCCGCACACAACTGGTATTTTCCTGAATGAATATCATCCTCTTTTCCGTGAATTTCCTACGGAATTTCATAGTAACCTGCAATGGTGGGAATTATTAAATAAAGCCCAAGTGATGCAATTTACCGACTTCCCGGCAGAATTCCAGCCAACCGTTCAAAGCATCGACACCTGGTTCATCAGCCGGAAAATCGGAATGTTGTTTGAAGCAAATGTATTGAACGGTAAACTGATGATGACCAGCATGGATATCACCTCTCAACCGGAGAAACGAATCGTTGCCCGACAAATGCACAAGGCAATCCTGGATTATATGAATTCGGATGCTTTCCGTCCAACAGAGAAAATATCTCCTGAGCTAATTCAGGCATTGTTCACCAAAGTGGCAGGAGATGTAAAATCTTATACCAAAGATTCGCCGGACGAGCTCAAACCGAAAATTAACTAAAAAGGAAATTATCAGGCACAGATTACACGAATTACACTGTTGCTTTATAGAAAGCGTAATTCTAAAAACCGTGAAATCCGCGTAATCCGTGCCTAAATTCTATAAACAATATACATTCATATTATTTATAATGAAAACTACCATCATAGGCTTACTACTCTTGGCTACAATAACCGTCCATGCCCAAGAAGAAGTCCGAACCTACCAACTGTCGGACGCACCCCGATATAGCGAGGAGACGGGATACGGATACGACCTCACCGCCACACCCGAGAAAGGGAGTAAATCACCTTTCTTCTTCTCTGTCCGTGTTCCAGACGGGAATTACAAAGTTACAGTACGCCTGGGAAGTAAAAAACAGGCAGGAGTGACCACCGTAAGAGGTGAGTCACGCCGGCTATTTGTTGAGAACCTGCCAACTAAAAAAGGACAATTCGTAGACGAAACATTTATCATCAATAAGCGTACCCCTCGTATCTCCGAAAAAGAATATGTACGAATCAAGCCCCGTGAGAAAGCGAAACTGAACTGGGATGATAAACTGACATTGGAATTTAATGGAGATGCACCTGTGTGTCAAAGTATCCGCATCGAACCTGCCGATCCGTCGGTTATCACTGTTTTTCTGTGTGGTAACAGTACGGTAGTCGATCAGGACAATGAGCCTTGGGCTAGCTGGGGACAAATGATTCCTCATTTCTTCGGAACAGATGTTTGTATCGCCAATTATGCGGAATCCGGTGAATCGGCCAATACTTTTATCGGAGCAGGACGTTTGAAAAAAGCATTGAGCCAGATGAAGAAAGGCGATTATCTCTTCATGGAGTTCGGACATAACGATCAGAAGCAGAAAGGTCCCGGAAAAGGAGCTTACTACTCTTTTATGACCAGCCTGAAAACATTCATCGACGAAGCACGGGCACGTGGAGCATATCCCGTACTGGTTACTCCCACCCAACGCCGGAGCTTTGACTCAACCGGACATATCCGCGATACACACGAAGATTATCCGGAGGCCATGCGCTGGCTGGCCGCCAAAGAAAATATACCTTTGATTGACCTCAACGAAATGACTCGGACACTATATGAAGCGTTAGGCACGGAAACATCCAAACGCGCCTTCGTACACTATCCGGCAGGAACTTATCCCGGACAGACCAAGGCTTTTGAAGACAATACCCACTTTAACCCTTACGGCGCTTACCAGATAGCCCAGTGTGTGATTGAAGGTATGAAGAAAGCCGTACCTGAGTTAGCCAAACACTTGAAAATAGATCCGGCATATAACCCGGCACACCCGGATGATGTGAATACTTTCCACTGGAACGAATCACCTTTCACAGAAATAGAGAAACCGGACGGAAATTGAGAGATAGGTATTAGGTATTAAGTATTAAGTATCAAGTATTAAGTATCAGGCATTAGATAAATATGAAAACCAAAAGCATCTTTCCCCTGTTCCTACTGGCAAGCACACTTTTGACAGCAGCTTGCGTCACCCCAACAGCCAAACAAGCAGGAAGTAACAGCTTCGAATGGGGGCAAGTACCGCAACAACCGGATTTGTCATGGGCTGACAGTGTAGGAAGCCGGCAAATGCCCGGAAACAATCTTATTTTATCCGCCAATTCTTTTGGCGCAGTAGCAGACAGCACGGTGCTTAGCACAGAGGCTATCCAGAAAGCAATCGACAGTTGTTCCGTCTCCGGCGGAGGCACGGTCACCCTTCAACCGGGATATTATCAGACAGGGGCATTGTTCGTAAAAAGCGGTGTCAACCTGCAACTGGATAAAGGAGTGACTCTACTGGCTAGTCCTCACATTCATCATTATCCCGAATTCCGTTCACGGATTGCGGGAATTGAGATGACATGGCCCGCGGCAGTAATCAACATTGTCAACGAAAAGAACGCTGCCGTCAGTGGAGAGGGAACGCTGGATTGCCGGGGCAAAGTATTCTGGGATAAATACTGGGAAATGCGGAAAGAATATGAAAAGAAAGGATTACGCTGGATTGTAGATTACGACTGCAAACGTGTACGGGGTATTCTCGTGGAACGCAGTTCGGACATTACCCTCAAAGGATTCACCCTGATGCGGACAGGCTTTTGGGGATGCCAGGTTCTTTATTCCAATTACTGCACCATAGACGGACTGATCATTAATAATAACTTGGGAGGACACGGCCCCAGTACGGATGGTATCGACATCGACTCGTCCACTAATATTCTGATTGAAAACTGCGACGTCGATTGCAATGATGATAATATTTGTATCAAATCGGGACGCGACGCAGACGGATTGCGTGTCAATCTCCCCACGGAAAATATAGTAATACGCAACTGTATAGCCCGCAAAGGCGCAGGCCTCATCACCTGTGGCAGTGAAACCTCCGGCAGCATACGGAATATATTGGGATACAATCTTCAAGCAGTCGGCACCTCGGCCGTACTACGGTTAAAGAGTGCCATGAACCGCGGAGGAACGATCGAAAATATCTATATGACCGACGTAAAAGCAGAAAACGTCCGCCACGTACTGGCTGCGGATCTGAACTGGAATCCCAGTTATAGTTACAGCGTATTACCTAAAGAGTATGAAGGGAAAGATATTCCGGAACATTGGAGAGTAATGCTGACTCCGGTAACACCACCCGAAAAAGGTTATCCACACTTCCGCAATGTGTATGTATCGAAGATCAAAGCAGAAAATGTAGATGAATTTATCTCTGCTTCCGGCTGGAATGACTCGTTACGTCTGGAAAATTTCTATCTTTATGCCATCGAAGCGCAGACCAATAAACCGGGAAAAATCTGCTATACAAAAAACTTCAATTTGTCTGAAATAACATTGGATATGAAAGACAAAAACGCTATTGAACTAAAGGAAAATGAACAAAGTAATATCCACTTCAACTATGCTGAAACAACTCCTGACCACCGTACTGCTGGGAATCTTGCTCATTGATGCGCAAGCACAATCCCTGACTCCGCCTGCCGGTACTTTCCGGCTGGGAATATCGAAGGGAAATGAAAGTCACTGGCTGAAGCCTAAAGAAAAAGTAGAAGGAATCCATTTCCAATGGAAAGCCTTGCCCGATAGTCATGGATTTATTCTAGAAGTAGAAGTGACTTCCACATCAAAGGCGGATAAGCTCTTTTGGAGCTTCGGCGATTGCCAGCCGGATTCGGATATCAATGTCTTCAGTGTGGAAGGACAGGCTTTCACTTGCTATTATGGAGAAAGTATGAAATTACGTACTTTACAGGCTGTCACTCCCAGCGATGATATCCGCTTGAGCAACGGACATAAAGATGAAACTCCCCTGATGCTTTACGAATCGGGCAAACGGACCGACCGACCGGTATTGGCCGGACGTTGCAATCTCTCTCCACCCCCCTCTCAAGAAAAGTACACCAAGCCACTCCGACTTTACTTCTGCTTCTACGAACAGAATGAAAAAGCGGATTACAACTATTATATGTTACCGGATATTTTTGCCAAAATCGACAAAAAATGAAAAGAGCTTATTTATTATTCACTCTGTTAATTGGTTGCATCCATATACATGCAGCCATTTATAACGTTAAGGACTTTGGAGCCAAAGCGGATGGAAAAACCATCGATTCTCCTGCTATCAATCGTGCGATTGAAGCAGCTGCAGAAGCGGGAGGAGGTACGGTTTACCTACCAGCCGGAGAATATGCCTGTTATTCTATCCGGTTAAAAAGTAACATTCATTTGTATCTGGAGCAAGGTACGTGTATTCTTGCCGCTTTCCCCGAAAAAGAGGAAGGATACGATAGTGCCGAACCGAATGAACATAACAAATATCAGGATTTCGGACACAGCCATTGGAAGAATTCCTTAATTTGGGGAATCGGGCTGGAGAACATAACGATCAGTGGGCCCGGACTTATCTACGGTAAAGGGCTGACTCGCGAAGAAAGCCGTCTGCCGGGTGTAGGCAATAAAGCTATCAGCTTGAAGGAGTGTAGAAATGTGACTCTGAAAGATTTATCCATGCTACATTGCGGACATTTCGCCCTGCTTGCCACAGGAGTAGATCATCTGACTATTCTGAATCTGAAAGTAGACACAAACCGGGATGGATTCGATATTGATTGTTGCCGGAATGTACGTATCAGCCAATGCACGGTGAACTCGCCCTGGGATGATGCCATTGTATTGAAAGCATCCTACGGTTTAGGACGCTTCCAAGATACGGAAAATGTGACGATCAGCGATTGTTACGTAAGTGGTTATGATAAAGGAAGTGTATTAGATGGCACCTGGCAACTAGACGAACCGCAAGCCCCCGATCATGGTTACCGCACCGGACGCATCAAACTGGGAACAGAAAGCAGCGGAGGTTTCCGCAATATTGCGATTACTAATTGTATCTTTGAACATTGCAGGGGACTGGCATTGGAAACGGTAGACGGAGGACATCTGGAAGATATTGTTATCAATAATATAACGATGAGGAATATTGTCAACGCTCCTATCTTTCTCCGGTTAGGCGCACGTATGCGTAGCCCCGAAGGTACGCCTGCAGGCACCATGAAACGTATTCTCATCAGCAACATCAACGTTTGGAATACCGACAGCCGTTATGCCTCCATCATCAGCGGAGTGCCGGGTGCATGTATTGAGGACGTAACTTTTCGGAATATTCACCTCTATTATAAAGGAGGATATAGCGAAGAGGATGGCAAACGCATTCCGCCCGAACAGGAGAAAGTATACCCCGAACCCTGGATGTTCGGCACTATTCCCGCCAAAGGATTTTATATCCGCCACGCACGGAATATTACCTTCGACGGCATCCGCTTCCACTTTGAACAACCGGACGGACGACCGCTTTTTGTAACTAATGACACAGAAAACATAGAATACTATAACACACCGAAAGAATAATGAATAAAAGACAATTGATAGTTCTTTGCCTGCTCGCCGCAGGTGGAGTAATGCAAGCACAACAATGGCCGGACACTCCGGTGGAAGCACGTCCCGGTGCCAGATGGTGGTGGCTGGGAAGTGCCGTAGACGAAAAGAACCTGACGTATAATCTGGAAGAATACGCACGCACCGGAATGGGAGCAGTAGAAATTACTCCTATCTATGGGGTAAAAGGTAATGACGCGAATGAAATTCAGTTTCTGTCTCCCCGCTGGATGGAAATGCTTAAACATACACAGGCGGAAGGAAAACGTACGGGTATCGAGATTGATATGAATACTGGAACAGGATGGCCTTTTGGCGGACCTGAAGTCAGTATCGAAGATGCGGCTACCAAGGCTATCTTCCAAACATACGAAATAGAGGGCGGCAAAGAGATTGAACAGGATATCAATGTGACCGATCCCAAGCAACAACCATTTTCCGTACTAAGCCGGGTGATGGCATACGATGAAAAAGGCAAATGTATCAACCTGACTGCTCACGTCAAAAAAGACAAGCTGCAATGGAAAGCACCTGCCGGCAAATGGAAAGTGATCGTTCTTTACGTCGGAAAAACAAGGCAGAAAGTGAAACGGGCAGCACCGGGAGGAGAAGGATATGTGATGAATCACCTCTCAAAAAAGGCGGTAAAAAACTATCTTTCCCGCTTTGACCGTGCTTTCAAAAGTAGCAAGACAAGTTATCCGCATACTTTCTTCAACGATTCATACGAAGTTTATCAAGCTGACTGGACAGATGATTTCCTGGAACAGTTCGCTCGCAGACGGGGGTATAAACTGGAAGAACATTTCTCCGAGTTTCTGGATGAAAACCGTCCGGAAGTTAGCAGACGTATCGTGTCGGATTACCGGGAAACCATTTCCGACCTCTTATTGGAGAACTTCAGTCGTCAATGGACAGACTGGGCACACAAAAACGGTAGTATCACCCGTAATCAAGCACATGGTTCGCCCGGTAATCTGATTGATATCTATGCTTCCGTGGATATTCCGGAATGTGAAGGTTTCGGATTGTCGCAGTTCCATATCGAAGGATTGCGTCAGGACTCATTGACCAAAAAGAATGATTCGGATCTGTCTATGCTGAAATATGCCTCCTCGGCAGCTCATATTGCAGGAAAAACGTATACTTCTTCCGAGACATTTACATGGCTGACGGAGCATTTCCGTACTTCCCTGTCGCAATGTAAACCGGATATGGATTTGATGTTTGTTTCCGGAGTCAATCACATGTTTTTCCACGGTACTCCTTATTCTCCGAAAGAAGCCGAATGGCCCGGATGGCTGTTCTATGCTTCTATCAATATGAGTCCGACGAACAGTATTTGGCGTGATGCCCCTTCTTTCTTCCATTACATTACCCGCTGTCAGAGTTTTCTGCAAATGGGACGGCCGGATAATGATTTCCTGATTTATCTTCCGGTCTATGACATGTGGAACGAGCAACCGGGACGATTGTTACTGTTCACCATCCACCACATGGATAAACTCGCTCCCAAATTTATCAATGCTATCCATCGTATTAATAACAGCGGATATGACGGGGATTATATTTCCGACAACTTTATTCGCAGTACCCGTTTCAAGAACGGACAGTTAGTTACATCGGGCGGCACTGGTTATAAAGCACTGGTAGTACCTGCTGCGCACTTGATGCCAAGTGATGTGCTGGCGCATCTTTATGAACTAGCCAAGCAAGGAGCTACCATTGTATTCCTCGAAAACTATCCGACAGATGTACCAGGATATGGTCAGCTGGAACAGAAACGAAAAAGTTATCAACAGACTTTGAAGAATCTGCCTGCCGTATCGTTTTCAGAAACAACCGTTACTCCGATTGGGAAAGGTAAGATTATCACCGGAACGGATTATGCACGTACATTGGCAAGTTGCAATATCCCTGCGGAAGAAATGAAAACAAAATTCGGGTTACAGACCATTCGAAGAGTAAATGACACAGGACATCATTACTTCATCTCTTCATTGCAGAACAAAGGAGTAGATGGTTGGATTACTTTAGGTACAAATGCCGAAACAGCCGCTCTCTTTAACCCCATGACCGGAGAATGTGGAGAAGCGAAAGTGCGTCAGGTAGACGGAAAGACACAAGTCTATCTGCAATTAAAATCGGGCGAGTCTATCATCCTGCAAACATACCGACAACCTTTACAAGCATCCAAGCCGTGGAAGTATGTAAAAGAACAACCCTTTAGTCTTCGCCTGGACCATGGCTGGAAATTGCACTTTGCTGAAAGTAAACCGGAGATTCAGGGTACATTTGATATAGACCGTCCATGTTCATGGACAAACATAGATCATCCGGCAGCCCAAACAAATATGGGAACTGGCGTTTATTCTTTGGATATTGAGTTGCCGGCTCTGAAAGCTGACAACTGGATTCTTGACTTGGGAGACGTACGCGAAAGTGCCCGTGTCCGAATCAACGGACAGGAAGCAGGCTGTGTATGGGCAGTGCCTTATCAGCTTAAGGTAGGACAATTCCTGAAACCTGGAAAAAACCACATCGAGATAGAAGTCACTAACCTCCCTGCGAATCGGATTGCAGAATTGGATAGACAGGGAGTGCAGTGGCGCAAATTCAAGGAAATCAATATTGTAGATTTAAGATATCGTCCGGCTAATTATGGGCATTGGGCTCCTATGCCTTCCGGTTTGAATAGTGAAGTACGGTTGATTCCGGTAGATTTTATATAGGAGTAAGTATCTATCCCCTTATTTGATTTCTGCTACACACAGAAAGTAAAGTTTCATGAGGCTGTCTAATTGCTAACAACTTTTTAGACAGCCTCATACCTTATTTAGTACATTACGGTATGTACTGCAATCTCCTTTATACTTTACCAGCCTGTCGGGTTGTTGTCGCCCCATCCATAGCTGTACGTGCAGCTCCCTCAGCCGCGCACAATGCATTGTGCCTGGCAATGGTCTCCGGACAGTTGCGCCGCACGAATCCTCCCACGCTGTTGTATTGCAGCCCCAGCCTCCGGGCTATGGAACTCAAGGGTTCGGTGGTAGTCTCATACAGCCGCACGGCCTCGGCATATTTCTCCGTGCTGCGGCGCAGCGTCGTCCTCCCATTCTCCAGCCTGGTCATGCCGAGCGTGGCGGACAGTTCCGGCTCGTGCTCGTGCAGGTACTTGCGGAAAGTTTCCGGGTTCAGCCCGAATTCGGCGGCAACCGCTGCCGTAGAGAGTCCGCCCTCTTTCAGCCTCTTGATGGCGGGGGCGTACTTTTGGGCCGTGGACTTGAGGTAGCGTTTCGTAGCGGACAGGGGGATGTCCCACGCCTGTCCCATCTGCGTGCAGCCGCGCCTTTCCAAGATCAGCTCCCTGTGCCATGTGCGCAGGTGTGACCGTAGCCCGGATTGCGACACGCCCGTGCGTTCTGCAATTTCGGTGGTGGTCAACGCTGTGGTGCGGTAGAGTTCCACGGCTTGCCGATAAGTCTCCAGGGTAGCCGGTGTAGGGGAATGCGGGCGACCGCTCCCGTTCAAGTTGCCCGGCATGACGGTCCCCCGACCCGCTTCGCGCTTTTTCCTGCGTTTCTCCACCAGGTCCCTGTGGTAGAACAACAGGTGTTGTTTCAGCCCCCCGAACGGGACACTGAACGCTTCAGCGGCCTGGCGGAGCGTACAGTCACTCTCACGCAACATCTGCACGGCACCGGCATATTTGAGGGCGCATTGCGGACGGACTCCCCGCTGCTGGTTGTCGGACAGCCCGCGGAGCATACGTTCCCTTTCCCTATTTACGGGTATCTCCGGGAAATGCGCCCGCAGCTGGTTGGCAAGCGCTGTGGCTCTCAAGTTGAACATGTGCGCAATCTGCGACACATTGTACTCTAGGCGGGCGGTGTCTTTGCATGCCTCGATAGCTTTCCCGTACTTGGTGCAGGCGGCGGGCGACTGCCCGAATTTTTCCTGCAAACGGATTTCCACCGCCTCGTTGCTGCCGGATGCCACGCCGTTGCGCGACAACAACGCTTCCCGGTAATGCTTGCGGACATAGGCTGAGAAGCCGTACCTGCCTACTCCGCAGAGGTCGCAGATTTCCCGGCAGGACAGTTCCGTGGTCATGTACAGTTGCAGGGCTTCCCGGTATTTGTCCACAGATTCCGGTTTCGGGCCCTTTTGGCGGGCGCGTTGTTTGGAAGAAGCTCTCATAGTAGTATGCTATTGATGATTTATTGCATGTTTACTTAATTGCCAAGAGGCATGCCACCAGTACGAGAAGGACAACATTTGCACACAGGCTCGTACACACTATGTAGATCATGGATTGTAGCTTATGTATATCGATTTCCACCTTCGTGTCATCTTTACCTCCCGTAAGGACGTTGTACAATATATCCATCGGTTCTCTTTCGTCTGTCATAGCCACGGATTAGTTGTTCTTGCCGGCAGGTCTGCTGCCGATCTCCAATCCTGTCCCCGGAACAAACCTCACCACTTTCTTGGCGGGTATCCTCATGCTTCCTCCCGTGTGCGGGTTATGGCCGTTACGTGCCGGGCGTTCCCTCACGGCGAACGAACCGAACCCGGGGATCAGGATTTTCTCCTCACGGTGCATGGCTTCCGTTATGACTTTCAGAACCGCGTTGACAGCCATTTCCGATTCTCTCACACTCATGCCGCCAGCGGCGGCCACATTGATTACAAATTCTTTCTTGGTCATTGAAATAGGTTTTTACGTGATACTTTGGTTTTCTGTCATTCAAAATTTAGGGTTGGCGCCCCATGCGTTCAGTTTCTTCTGCCCGTCCAGGCTGAAAAGGTAGAGCAGGTAGGCAACGCCGGCAACCGGGATAAGGGATACCAGCAGGAGCCACCCGCTTTTGCCCCTGTCGTGGAGGCGGCGTACGGAGACCGCCACACAGGGGAGCAGCACATACAGCCCGTACACCATGCAGATCCAGGGACAGCCGGACAATGCGCCGGCAATGCATAATAAAGACATGATGCACATGTTTACCAGCATGAACATCCAATACTCCTTACGGCGTGCGCGTCCGCCGAAGTCTGCGTAATGCTCTCTCATTACCAGGAAATACCAGTACATATTCCTTTTGCCTGACATCCGGTGTTCAATACCTGTCTTCCCTGATGAACGTGCCGTCCGCCGAATAGATCAGTTCCAGACCGTTTCCGATGGATATCTCATAGCCTCCCGCTTCACGTTCGGCCTCGTAAATTCCGGCACCGGGATAGCGCACTGCGATATCCGCAACAATCGTTTCAGGAACGATGCCTTCGGGCAGGAATGTATATTTGCAGTCTACGCTCTTCCAGTCCCCGGACTCGTAGAATTCGAGCTCGGTGCCGTTGCTAAGCCGGACCTCGTACTCCTTTTGCCCGTTGTCCCGGTCGCGTTCCGCATACACGAGACTTTGTTCCGGGAAATAGGTTTCAATGAAGTTTCGCGCTTTTTCCGGTAGCTTTCTATAAGAGATCTCATCACTACAGCTGGTAAGGCAGAGCAGTGCCAGCACTAATGCTGACAAAAGCAACTGATATTTGCCGATCTTCTTTCCGTTGTGCTTGCCACAGCGGGCAAAAGCATTTGTTGTTTCTTTTTTTGTTAAATTGTTCAGTTCCATATATTTTTAAGTTATCGGTTTGTCTGGTCCGGAACCTGCCGGAGTGCAGTCTCCGCTGGATTCCTTTAAAATATCGTTCCGTCGGCTTTCACACGCAGTTCTACTTCCCGGTTGCCGCTCTCCAGCTCGATGAGGTAATACTCCTGTTGAGGGGTCTGCACATATTCCATGTCGTCGATCTCGAAGGTGGCCCATTGCGATGCGGCTATGGCATCCTTCACCGCCTGGGGCAGCGCGTTCGGACGGATGTCCCACTCCGTGTAGACCCATTGGTTGCGTCCGTTGAAATATACCTCCTTCTCAAGGTATTCGTGGAATATCTCCACTTCCAGCAATCCGTCGTCATAGTCGTACTCTACGATGCGTGCACCGGGATATTTCTGATGGATAAACGATGATATCTCGACATTCACCATCTGGCCGTTGCCTTGTCCCGGATTGCCTCCCGCCTGCACAAGGGTAAGCGTTCCCTCCGGTGTAATGTCTACTTTGACATCGCCGTAGCGCGATTCGAGGTCGTAGCGGTAGAACTCGCTGTCGGGAGTTTTGTAGTGGTCGATGTCGTCGATCCGGTAGGTAACATAGTCGCTGGCTTGCAGCGCGGCGGCGACAGCCTGGGGTATCGTGTTTTTATCTTTAATCTCTGTCTTCGTATACTTCCATACGCCGTTTCCGGCGAAAAGCAGTTCGCGCCGCACCTGTCCGTCGATGATTTCAACCTCAGTCATGTCGCGCTCGCGGTCGATGTCGGTGATTCTAGCTCCAGGATAGTTGTCGCGGATGTATTGTTCGATGTTTCCGGAAGGTTTCGAAGGTATATAGTCGGAGTAATCGTAGTCGTTGCCCGAGTCTGTCACTTGCTTCACCAATACACCGTTGTCGGCGTAGTAGAGGTCCACTTCCGTTTCCCGCCCGTTCTCCTTTTTCTCCACTTCGATGACGTAGATGGTCTCCACGCCGTCACGCTCAAGTTTGTCCACATCGTCCATTTCCCAAGGGGCGTTGGCGTATTCGCTGCCGTTGAATGCCTGACGGACGGCGTCCGGAAGTGATGTGAAAGGAATATCCGTTTCCGTCATATACCATACGCCGCCGTTGTCGAACCATGCGGCAAGATCGTTTTCCGTGTCTGAAACGGCACGTGTGGCGGGCATGGAGAAGACAGCCACCACATAGTCGCCTTTGGTCAGCCAACGGACATTGCTTGCTCCCGGATATTTGGTTTCAAGTGCTATCTGCGCCAGCCGGCTCACATCGTTTGTGCCCCCTACGGGAGCTTCTTCATTTTCACAGGCGGCGAGGGTAAGCACCACGCCTGCCGCCATCGTCTTTAATAAATTTTTCATACCTGTAAAATGTTTTTTCTAACTATAAATGAAATTTGCCTTGATAAAGGTTGCTGTTTTAAAGAGAGAGGAGGGTTAGACGTCCCTGAATTGTCTCCCCTAAAAGTATCTGTCCGATCCAGGGCACGCGTTCATCTCCGCCTAATCCTCCTCCAACCTGAAATTGAGTTAAGGTCCGTAATGACGCTTCATTCCGGTCAATCGTCGTACCCTATCACGTTGAACCGACTGTCGAACTTGATTTCAAGTCCGCCGGAAAGCTCAATTTCCCACGTATAAGGGTTGCGTTCGATTTCCTTGATGAACTGTCCGCGGAATAACTCGTTCTTTGCCACGAAGTCGGCAATCGGCTTCGGAACAATGCTTGCGGGAACAGGAGAATACTTCCGCTCCACGCTTTCCCAAGAACCGTCGGCGCGAAAGTCCACTTCCGTGCGGTCGGTGTAGGTTGCTTCGTATTCCACAGTCATTATTTTGTGGTCCGCTACGACGTAAGCGAGCGTAAGATCCTTGAAATGAGTTGTCAGGAACTCTTGAGCGGCTTTCGGAAGACGTTCGAAACTGATTGCCTCCTCACGCCCGTCGGCATGTGCCGCCTGGGTGCCTAATAGCAACAGTGCGGCAGCCATGAAAAACATTCTTGTTCTTTTCATAATTTAAAATGAATTGATTATTGAATATTGGGGTGACAGTTACTTTATTATTCTCTAACAGGTAATATGGCATTGCAGTCGGACGTTCCGTCATAGTATCTTACGCAGATATGAGGTTGCGCGTTTTCGCCAAAACCAAAGTGGAGTGCACTCGCCCTACCAGTTGTCCAGTGCAAATCCGCCATCCAATAGACTCCTCTCAAAGCAGTATCGTAAATCTTAGGTGATTGCTGGTCTTCCCATCTATGTACGTTTGAGAATCCGGTGGAGGGTAAGAAAATGGTTTCCCAATCTTGTGCACCTCTTCTGACTCTGAATCTTGCACCATACTCTTTTATATATTCAGCTTGACTACGAATCTGCGCATTCCAGTAGCTAAGGTCGCTGTATAGCATGTCGCTCATTCCTGATGTCAGGAACTGTTCAAAGGCTCTTCCCGGAGGCACTGCGTATCCTCTTGGCGAAGGGTCATAAATTGTCTTCACAACTCTACCCGCAGAAGGATCATCATTCAATAACGGGTTGTTGTTCCATCTGTTGCGGTATTTATCGCTCTCCCAGTACCATGGCCATTGTCCCTGCCCGTTTGTGCCACTTGGGGCATATATTTCTTCGGGGTATTGCAGGACTTCCCACGTGTTAACGTATTTTAGTAGTACCTTGAAAAATTTACTTGAAAATCTATTCCCCCAATAGACTGTCTTCTGAGGAACTGGGGTCAAGTAGCTCGAGCTATCTACGTATGTACCACCAGGGATGGGTGTAGGACGTCCCCACTGATAAATGAGAGTATTGCCGGGCTTTCGTTCGCGGAACTCCTGACGTTGCAGCGTGATTATTTTTTCAGTCCCTATCCTCGAGGTGAAACGTAGCTTTATGGTACGACGACTGTATATCCTTGAGTCGCCTGTGCAATGACCCAACGGCATTCCCATCATCCGATAAGAGTTGTTGCTGTTGTCATAGATCGTGATATCCGAAAGAGAATTTCCATAATCATTATGTTTATCCTCCAAACCATAGGGAGTAACCCAAATATGCCAAGACCAAAGGATTTCACCATTATAGGAAAGCACAGAAATTACAGCGTTTCCCTGCTTTATGTTATTTGGATTCACATAGAATTTTATATAAGTTCCCTGATGGTATTGAACATTGGTTACCAGATTAGGTGCGTCCTGCCAAAATAATTCAACGTCTCGTAACGCTGCGCTGTTATTATGTATCAACGCCTGTTTTACAGGACTATCCGTAGCATCCCTCAAAGGATTTCTGATACTAGCGTGGGTCTGTTGGGGGAAGTAGGACCTGGTGTTTAAAGAGCCATTTTTGAAAGAATTGCCAAATTTTATTGGGAACATATACCAACCAGGTCCGTTGACGATATAGCAGTTTGCCGTTGACTCAGCCTCATGGCCTCCTAAAGTGGCAAGATTATAAGGTTGGTTCTCACTACCAACCCATGGCCGATTTTTAAGAGTTTCATCCTCGATGTTGTACCATTGTCTTTCCACTACATACTTCGCACTTGCAGTAATTTTACCCTTCGTGCCATCATTTCCAGCCGGAATCACCTTGGTTAGTCCAAACGTATTCAAGATATTGCTGGAGCCTGCTATGGTCGGATCAAGCCAAGTCTTGCCATCATCCGTCGAGTACTCATAGTTCCAGTCGACTGCTGTTTTTTCGTTCGGTTTTCCTCTAGGGTTGCTGTAGCAGCGAACACCAATATCTTGCGTCGAAAGGTTGAAGTCAAGGTTGTAGATACCTCCCGTATTATCCACCTCAAAGGTATAGTCCCATTCAGGATTAGGTACGCTTTCAGAGTTGGAAATAGTATATGTGTAGGTATTGTTCTGGAACCAACCGGCCGTAGTAGGTGAGGTAAGGTCGAGCGTGAAAGTACGATCTTGCGTTTGGTTTTTCGGACGGAAAACTATTTCCAGTCGTATCTGATCACCGCCTTTATTGACATTTTGCGGAATCATGAAAAAGTAGCCGCCATCGATAAGGTCGGTGTTCGCCGTGATAGTCTTCCCGGTAGCGTTTTGATACAGGGTGATCGTTCCTTTGTTGCGACGAGCTAAAATGTTGTTTGATGTAGCACTTTGGGGATTGTAATCCGCTTCCATATATGCGTTCAGAATCTTGAGGCTTTTCAAAGTGCCTTCGAAAAAATTCGTACCATGTGTCTTGATTCTGATTGCAGCCAAGATGTGCTTGAATGTCAGGCTCACGGGCTGGCCGTTATTACGCGCAGGGACGTCAGAGTATGCATACACCACGTCCTGCGAATCAGTAGGCCTGATGGTCGCTTTTTGTGAGAGTGTTAATACAGGTCCTGGCTGATTCGTTTCTTTTTTGGCGGTTATGGTGAAGTTGGTGTTTCCGATCGCAGTACTATGCGGCGCATAAGCGTAGAATCTCACCCTGCCTGTGGTGGGCCATTTGACACCTGTCGCCCAGCTCTTGCCTTGCTCTACCTTGAGGTTATTCATTAAGTCGAAGTTCTTCGACGCATCAAAGGCTCCATCATAAGACACTGCGAACATACCGAATGTGCTGTGGAAGTTCGTTCCGTCTACCTTGACACCACGCGTAGCCGGTGAGTTTTCAGGTTCTTCCGTTCCTGCCAATCTTGCTGCTTCTACAGCTCTTGCCATTTCTTCCTGCATCTCTTCCGTCATTCTTTCACAGTCGATTCCGTTGCTAACGTGCGTATGCAGGTAGAGAGGCTCCCCGTCCGGAGTCTCATAGTCCAGCTTCACTACGGAGGCGCTGTCTGCACTTGGTCCATCTCCAGCAGAACGGGTCTGCGACAAATCATTCCAGCCGTCAGTCTGTTGCACAGGATTGAAACAGATGGTATCCCAGTTAGGGCGACCCTCTATGATCTCATCGTCATCACAGGCGGCAAACAACATGACTGCTATGAATGCCCCCGCCATACAAAAACGATTCAGCGAGTGTAAAAAGATTCTTCTCTTATTCATACGTTGTATCAATTATTATAATTATTGTTTTCATTCTGATGGCACACCGGTATAGCGGCGGCTCGGATGCCAAGCAGGCAACATGCAGGGATGCTGGCGGCTCGGATGTCAAGCAGATGGTGCTGCTTGACGGCAGCTTCAAAATATATCCGCTGCCAATAGTAACCGGGAAGGGATAGAACGTCCGGCTTTCACCTCGGTACGCTCCCCAAATGGACTCGCAGAAACGATATACCTATGTCATAGAGACCTTTCCGCAAACCCATAGTCGGTCCAACCCCGCCCGGTCTAAAATTGCTTAAGATTATTTTGTTTTAAAAGTGGAGTAGATTACATACCCATATCGTTGTTACCGCCATCTGCCCAGTCTTCAACAGTAACTGTGAATTGGATCGGACCACCTTCATGATCTTCTCCGCCTTCTCCTCCATCAGGTAGTTCAATATCCGGGTCAACCGGAGCAGTCGGGTCAACCTGACCGGAACCGTTAGAGAAATCGAGTCTGAAAATATACTTCTTGCCTTGCTCCAACTTAAATGAAACAGGAATCATTGCCAGACCGTATTTGTCTGCAGAACCTACAATATATTTTGTATTTTGGTCAGTGTCAGTCACAGTTACACGACAAATAACAGAAAGATATGTTCCATTAGGAGCAGTTGTTTTATCGTATGCAGTTGTACCTGTACCTTGAGCAGTTTCAACAGTCGGGAATAGCATGAATGACTCGGCTGTAGGCAGGACTGACTTGTAAGTAGCATCCAAAGTAGTAGATGTTGCGTTCTGGTGCCAACGAATCCACGCGTCTCCTGAAGGAGTAGTTCCTTCCTTCTCATGATACCATGTACCGGTAAAATTAGAATGTGCCGTAGCTGATGGTACATCTGCAACATTATACACCCAAGTTCCATATTTGTACAGACCTTTTATACGCGCACCCAGCACTTCCACTGTTCGACCATTGTTATGTTTGTCATTCTTAGCTTGTATTTCAACCTTTGATAAAAGGTGCTTGAAATTTAGTTCTACTTCACCATCTGCCTCTGTACCCTCATAGAAAGCGGCACAGATATCATGCATCGGATGATCTTTTGTAGCTGTTGCACCTGTACCATCAAATTGTGTATATTTGCCATCAGCGTCCATGTAATGTGGGCCATCATGGATTTCTGCGTCCTTGAGGAACGGATATTTATTGTCTGCAGTTCCGTTATCAGTGCCATTTGGTTCCCTAAAGTACTGATTTGACGTACCGTGAGCTGCGAAAAATCTCAAAGCTTTGTCTTTCTTCTTCCAGTTGTGGACCCTGTCGGTAGTCCATGCTCCATCTTTTTTTGTCACATCTACAGGACCAAAGTAGTGTTCATTGTTCCAGTCGTAGCATACAACCTTGAACTTGGATATATTGGCTCCTGTAGTTGTATTGTCACGCGTAATAGGCGATTTGTCCAAAATAGTTCTAAAAGTGATGGCACTATTGTTATCAAGAGCAGGAGCATCGTTGATAACCTCATCCTGAGAACAGGAAGTCATTGCAATGGCTGCTAAAGCCGCTAAATAAAAACTTTTTCTCATATTATAAAATAAATAATTGTTTAAATCCGGTTTAAACGGATTGGGATTAAATAATTAATAATTCGTCAAACATTTGTTTTAGTTTCTACCCATAGGTAGGGGATCCGATTGTGTGATTTGCGTCCGGATTCGTTGTTTGTCCGGATTCCGGCAGAAGTGGCGGAACGCTTGTCATTCACATCCACAAGTTTCATTACGGCATCTTTTTTTCATACCTTTGGAAAAATTAATAATTGACTTATATATGATAGCTTGAAAATTGAATGCTTGCTACATCGGGATCTCAATCACATCACCGTCCATCCAATCGCCCACGTCAGGGTTGAAACCGCCACCTTCAATCGGCTTCGGAAGCTCCAGACCGTCAATCACGATCTCCACATTGCATGGGTCGGTTGCCCCATGCACCTGGTCGGTGACATCAAACGTCTTATAGAATCTGCTGCCGTCCGCCAATATGGCATAGATGGTCAGTTGGTGCGGATTATCCAACGTGGGACAATGTCCGAACACGTGGAAGTATGACGTGATGGTGGATTCCATGTCCGAGTTTCCCGGGAACGACATCGTCACCAGCTCCTTGGTAAGTTCGCCGCTTCCTGCCAGCAGTCCGCCTGCCATACTTGAAAGCGCTCCGCTTATGTCGCGCGCATATTTCAGGTTGGTGACGTTAAGCACCTTTACCGTGTAGTTGCAGAGCTTTCTTTCAGGATAGAGCGTGATTTTATAGCTTTGGGTAGGGTCGGTGAGGTATATTCCCGTCTCGCCGGTGCTCCACAGCCTGTCGGGTGTGTATGCTGCACGCTCGTTTTCCGTACCTTCCGCTCTAGGCGGCTCACTTCCGCGCACTCCCAGGAAGGAAAGCAGCGAGGTAGTGACAGTACGCACCTCAAACGTCTCCCAGCTCCCTGTGCCTTGAAGCTGGTTCGTCTCCGAGTCGCTGTTGATACCGACTACATTGTAGCGACCCAGCGGTACGGAAATCTTGCCTCCATTCTTGCCTGCGAACTGAAAACGTTCGGCTGCTCCTCCTTCTTCGGGAACAAAGTATATGTCCATTGTCGTCGGATCAGCGTCAGGCGCGTTCTTCCAGTCGAAGACAACCTCCACATCCACAAAGTGACGATGGTCGTAGCACAGCTCTTTGTGCTCGCACGAGCTGAAAAGCAGTCCTGCCGTGAGCGACAATATACTTACTATCCTTTTTATCTTTTTCATTGTTTCCCTCCTTTCTTCTCATTGTAGTTACCGCGTCCTATCAGCCACACGAGGGATACTTCCGCCTTGGTGGGTCCGAACCAGTGGCGTTGCTTGGTCTGCTCCCATACGTAGTGTGTGTCAACAGGATTATATTTCCTGTATTCACCTGTCAGATAGCCTACACCGATACCGAAGTCGAGATTCAGCCTACGTGCAACAGGAAGCGAATAACCGTATTCGATACCCACGCCATAAGATGGCTTATCCAGCAACTTTCCGCCCGGCTTGCCACCCATGTAGCCTTTTCCTCCCAACTCTACATCGTAGGTCAGTGCTTGCAGGTAGAGCCCGAGATGGTGACCCTCGAATGCTTTTTGTTTGGCGCGTTTGCCTAAATACTTGCGAACATCAAGTTCGCCACCGTAAATTCTCCAGTAGTTGTGGGCACGGTCGTTTTTCCACCATGCGTGCATCCATGAAGCACCTATCGTCCAGCCACGACCCAAATAAAATTCTGCTCCTATGTTAGGTACAAGTGCCGCGTCATAAAGCAGATTGCTCTTGACCGCCATCTGGAACGGCTTGCGCACACGTTCTTCCGCTTCCACCGATATTTTTCTCGCCATTGCAGCTGCTTCGGCTGCTTCAGCGGCAGCACGTTTTGCCTTCTCGGCTGCGGCACGTGCACGCTCCACGGCTTCATCGGCCTGTGCCTGTGTTTTGGCTACAACCGCTTCAGCATTCACCCTCGCCACATGGTCGGCAGGTACGTCGCCTATGACAGCAAGCACCTCCTCGGCATTGCGACGCGCTTCGGCAGCTTCCGCAAAGGCTTCATCGGCAGCTGCGATAGCTGCATCTGCTGCGTTCTGCGCCCTGTCTGCCGCCACCGAAGCACGGGTTGCCGCCGCAAGGATAACGTCCGCCTGCTCCTGAGTGATTTTTTTACCTTCTACAAACGTCTCTTTCGCTGCTGCTACCGCCTCAGCAGCGGCATCCACGGCAATGCCAGCCTCATGCTCCGCACGTGCAGCTGCCGCAAGGGCCTTGTCGGCCGAGACATTCGCTTTGAACGAAAAGTCAGTAGCCTGAGTGATGCTCACACTATGATCGGGGATAGTATCGTACTCACACACCACACTAACGCTTGACCCACGCAGTTCGGGGAAAAAGTGCTTGAGCATATAATTCCACGCCTTCCCTCCGCGAAGCACACCCAACTGCCGCTTACGACTGTCGACCACCTTTTTATTTTTGAATACCCACTCAGGTGTATTGTGCAGAATATTGAGGACCTCTTCTTTATAAGGCATCTGCGAGGCAGTCACCAGTCTGATAAGCCCGTCCCAATCCACACCTTGGGAGTTCAATGAAACAAGAGAATCTGCGAGTGGGACTTCACGGATAAAATAGTTCCGAATAACCGTGCCACGATCAAGACTCAAACGACCATTGATACTGCTGGACCCCTCCGGAGAAGCACCAGATTCCAGACGCAACTGACGGAAAACAATCGCAGTATCACCCTTAAGCTTTCTGAGCAACTCCACGGCACCCGATAGCGATGCCGCATTATTCCGGTACGAGGGATCCAGTTCTGAGCGCCCCGTTCGGAAATAAATTCTCGAGGATAACGTATCAGCACACGAGGATTCCTGCCCCGAGGCTGATTCCCAAGCGAGAATCATCACCATTAATACTACTAATACTTTTCTCATTTATTATATTATCAAATTTATTTCTTCAATATATGTACTGCTCTATTCTATATAGAGCGGCAAAACGAATATTTGTTTATAATCCACTGATTTCCACAAATTTGCTTATTGACTGAAGAGTTGTTTGTTTCATTACTATGACAAACTAATGAAAAATTGATTTTTTTACATATAGTAGCATGTCATTTAGCTGTTTATGTGGGAAAATGCTGAAACAATGCTGAAACAATTAAAGACATAAAATAATAAACTTATGGATAAGAACCATTCATTACATTATTTCACAGAACATCGTAATTGTAAACATTATCTTTCTAAGGTGAATACCGGATTTGTTTACAGGGAGCTTGAGGCGGAGATGGAGTTTGCATTGGATAATTCCACTCATCACTTGCTTATTTTTATGGAAGGCAGTTGCTTCATTGATTGTAACCGTTTTACAAACAGACTTTTCTCCGGCGGAGAGATGGTGTTAATACCAATGTCGGCAACGTTTACAGGAAAGGTTGAGAAGCGATTGCGCTTTATTGATATGTGTTTTGAAACACCTTTAAGTTATTGTGACAAGATGGTAATACAAAGTTACTCTCATTTCAGATCAAAGATATGCTATACCTTCCGTTCCCTACCGGTGCGCAAACCTTTACCGGAGTTTTGTAACATGTTGGCATACTGTCTGGATAGCGGGTTTTCTTGCGAACAGTTCCACGAAATGAAACACAGAGAATTATTCTTTTATTTGAGGGGATATTACTCAAAGGAGGAGATAACCGAACTGCTATATCCGATAGTGGACCGATCAATGGATTTCAAAGTTTTCGTGTGCAAGAATTTCAGCAGGGTGGATTCACTTGATGAGCTTGTCAAACTTTCTAATATGAGCAAGAGGACTTTTTTTCGTAAATTCAAGACTACATTTAATACGACTGCATATCAGTGGATGCTGAAACAAACGGTGAATACCATCATAGATGAATTCTCAAAACCGGATGCTATTCTCAATGAAGTAGCCGAAAGACTAGGCTTCCATTCAATAAGCAACTTTAGTAATTTCTGTAAACGGAATACTGGCTATACACCGACGGAACTTATACAAAAATGCCGAAACAATGAGATTGTGAAAGAAGATATAGGATGCTAAGGGTTAGTAGGATATGCGGGATTTATTCCCAAATCGGTGAAAAGGAATAAATCCCAAAATGACAATATTTGTAAAGTGAAAATGTCTCTTTTTTGCAACTGATAATTGAAAAAAAACATCTATCTTTGCAGCCGGAATGATAAACAAATGGAAGCCGTTTTCCCACATGCCGCTCTATATAGAATAGAGTCGGATGCAAAATTAGTATTTTTTGCTTTTGTAGTCAAGCCCCCGCTTCTGAAAATTCGTGTTAATTTAAATATCTGACACTTGTTCGTTTACCTTGTCCACTATGTTGTGGTCGAAATCTTTCAGATATATTCTCGTTGTTTTTTCAGTTGTATGTCCGAGTCCCTCACTGATAACTGCGGCCGGTGTTCCCATTTCTTTAGCGAGAGTAGCCCATGTATGGCGGGCGACATAGGTAGTCAGCGTAGTATCTATGCCGCAGAGTTTTCCGAGGTGTTTGAGATTTCTGTTTACACGTTCCAATACCTGCCTATACTGTTTGTGGAGTTCCCATTCGTCTTCCCCCAACAGGACAGGGAAAATATAGGGTGAGTGCGAATCGTATTTGGCAATCAGTATGTCCAGCTGTGGTGTAATTCCCACTTGCAACCACTGGCCGGTTTTACGTCTGAAGTAACCGATGGCACCGTTGCTCAGACTGCTTTTCTTTAAATAGATGACATCCACAAAAGGCATCCCCCTGCAGAAATAGCTAAACATGAAAATATCCCTTGCGAACTCGAGGTGCGGAAATTGTGAGAGATCAGTATGGTAAAGTCTTTGGAGCTCTGTACGTTTCAAGGCACGTTTGACGGTTTTGCGGGGTTTTGAACGCACATTACCGAAAGGATCGACATCCGTCACACGGTATCCTTCGTTTTTGGCCTGCCGATATACCGACTTCAGGTTGCGCATATAGTAACATACCGTATTGGGGCTTACACCGCGTTTATACAGGAACACCTCGTAGTCGCTGACAAAACGGGTATCGATTTCAAGTATGCTTACCTTACGGCTACCGACAAATTCGGCTACTGAGGCACGTGTGTGCTGCAAAGCCGCTTCCATACCGAAGCGCTTCAACGCATGCTTGCAGGTGATCTGAAGGTCCATATAGTGCAGAAGTCCCAGTTTATCACGGTCAATGTCATACCTCATAACGATGTCCGAAACGGTGTAAGGCTTCCGGCGCGCTTCCAGTGTTGCGATATAGTTGTCCAAATCACCCTGTATCTGTCTGAGCTCCCGGTTTAACTTACCGACTTCTCTTTTACTGCGTACAGCTTTGGAGATAAAGCGAACACCTTGCTTCCGGGAGTCAAATTCATCCTCAAGAAGTTTATAGGAGGTGTAGATAAGTTTTTTCTGACGCCGATGTATGAGTTGGAACACCAGTGGGTAAGCACCGTTTTTGAGAACACGGTAGCGGTTCAAAATTAATTTAACTGTTGCCATTTCTGTACTTTTAAAATTTGAGCGGCAAAAATAATATTAAAAGTGACGACAGTCTGTTTTATGTTGAAACTGAAAAATATTTCAGATATTCACATACCTATATAATATATAATAATAACTACCCTTGCCGCAAATAAGAAACAAGAAGTAGGAAAGATTGGTTCTGTCCGTTTGGCTTTATTATCACATGTCATCATAGTCTAATCATTAACGCTTAATGAACTGCAATAAAGCCACCGTTCATTTTCATTATAACTAACTGACAATCAAAGATTATACTACTATAACCAATAGATTTTCAATAAGACATCTCTATCGTTTCACTCTAGTGAACAGGCTTATGCACTCTAGTGCACAAGTCTATTCACTCAAGTGAAACGGTCTGTTCACTAGAGTGGAATAATACCGATAAAGGCAGGAAAAAACAATAATACCAGCTGCGAAAGATATGTTATCTACCGACTTAACATACAAACTACGGTTATATTGCCTTCTACATATTAGTTTCTTGAAACAAAGACAAGCATAATATGCAGCATGAGAAATGCGAAATAGAGTATGAGAAATACCTTCTTTAAAGGCATTTTATAGCTATAAACTATGAGAAATGCATGTAAACATTTTAATTCTCATAGTTTATACATCTAATTATCAGTTAAATACAATTCTTTATGAGAATATGAGAAATGATTTTGCGAAATCGTTTCTAGTATATCCTAAGCCGCTGAATAAAACCCCAATTTATCCTCTTCCCAATCGCTGTCGAAGCCACATACTTAAAAAACGGTCACTAATAGAATAAAGTCCATTATTCTCTATAGTAATCAAATCATTATCCAACAATCTCTTAGCCGCTGATTGTACAGAACTGGCTGAAGACAAATTATATTTCTTAATAAATACTCCAGACTGTATTTTATCGAATTTCCCTTCACAAGCCAAAGCCTTTAGTAATTCACGTTGCTTTTCAGGTATACCATAATAAATGGCTTCGTAGATTTCTCCATTGTCATCCAACTTCTTTTGGATAGCTTTCTGAATAATCTCACAGGTACAAACATCTATCGTCATATAATATGCCAAATAGAATACACTTTGCATATACCAAGTATGCCCCTCAAACAACTCATAAACATACTCAATGTCTTTCGCTGCAATCTGCTTACCGGCTTCATTAAAATGCCGAATAACAAATTCACTATACTTTTCCAAAGGAATAGGCTTCAGGCTCATTACGGAAGCACTATGATAGAATGGTTTCGAAGCACTGAAAAACATATTTTGCAACATATGCCTCTGACTGCCTGCAAAAATAAATGAAGCATTGGTACAATGCTGCACATGTGTACGTAACAAAGCCTCAGTATGAGTTTCAGGATACTTGCTTATTTGTTGAAACTCATCTATCGCAACGACACATCTTTTCTCCGAACTATTGATATAAGAGAATATTTCGTCCAATGTCCGCTGGGGATCTTTGATATCCCCAAGACCAAAAGAGGCTTCCAACTGTCCTAATGAATCGAAACTAATACGAAATTCCAAAGAACGAACTATCCGACAAAACGCTTCTATAGCATTCTTTCCTTTTGGCTTCAACACCTCGCAGATTTTATTGCCTAAAAGTACAACAAAATCCGATAAATTCAATGTGGGATAGATATCAATAAAAAAGCAATAATAGTTGTCACGAAGTTCCGGCTGGTTAAAACAGTGAAGTATCAATCCTGTTTTTCCCATACGGCGGGGAGAAATCAAAACCTTATTATTCCTACCCTCCACATCTATTATAACTTCTGCACTTTCTTGCTCTCTATCACAAAAATACTCCGAAGACACATAGCCCGAAGTGACAAAAGGATTCTGATTCATAAAGATAATGTTTATTCTTTGCCTCAAAGATAGCTATTTCTTTATTATCATGCAAAAAGAATGATGCAAAAAGAATGATAACCTATAATCGACAGGATATTATCTTACACTTCTTCACATACCGGCATATCCATCCCTTTATACACTACCACAATCTTGTGCAATTTCGTAGTACCAACAGCTCGTTTCACAGTCTCCGTTTCTGCATAGCGGTTAGCTTGTTCGATAGCTTCCTGCCGCAATTCATCCACACGGCTTTCAGAGTCCTTGTATTTTGCATACTTCAATTCTATAATATAACTATGCGTCATGTCGGAATAGATATCCAACAATGGACATAGGAATATATCGACATAGCCTGCTTGCGTGTCTTGCTCGGAGATAGGACGGTAAAAGCGGTTCTGCGCTGTCATGGCAAGGGTGAAGCCATGGACGAAAAATTCACCTTTCTGTTTGTCACGTTGGGAAGCGTAACGTTTCAGGCAGTCGGCAATGTAGCCGAAATAGGCTTTCCATTCGCCCCGATATGCAAGCCGACTGGAAAGTTCGTTCTTCTCATGGCTACTGAAGCTCAAGTCTGCATCATTGTACGTATTCAACAGATAAGTATAGAGTTGTTCTTGAACCACTTGATTAGGGATGGTCAACTTAGTCTTTCCTTCGTACATTCCGCTAATGGTGAGCATACCGAAATAGTAGAGTAAACTCACAAAGTTGTCAGGATTGGTGATGCTGACAGCAGGGAAACCTTTCTTCAACTCTCCCGTGATGTAGCCTTGACTTACTAAAGTCTGGACGACAGAAGCATCATGGGCAAACTCCTTGTCCTTGCGGATAAGCATACGCAATTTTTCATAATCGATACGGATATTATCTTCTACCATATCCCGTGGCGCCCTACCACTCATAATATAGTTTTTAACAAAATAGAGCACCATATTAGAGTTATACATCGTGGTATCACCGTAACATTCTTGAGCAAAACAATAGTTGTCATACCACGGCTTCATTATTCCTATCAGTTCATCTACAGTATGCTTGAAAGGACTGTTTGTTGAATAGTAAGTCAGCATTTCGCGCACTTCCTCTTCAGTGAACCCCATCATTTCGTTAAATTCGGATGTAAGCGAATAATTAGTACCGATATTGAACCCACTAGTCAAATCATCCATTGTTACAGGGCTTACGCCCGTTATGAAACAGCGTTTGATGCTGGAATAGGTTCCTGCCTTAATCTTATTGAAGAAGGCGCGGAGATAACCTTCACCATGTGTTTCATTGGTATAGCGGTGCAAGCTTTCGGGGTCGGCAAGTATGGCGTTGGTGAAATGGTCGTACTCATCAATAAACAGATAAATATCCCGACCGGCACGCTCACACTCATGATAAAGAAAGTCGAGCTGATTGACTGCCCCATCCTTTTCATCCAACCTTTCTTTGATACCTTGCGGCAGAAGGTCGGCATAGACTTCGCAGAAATAGTCAAAACAGATTTGGCAATGTGCATCCAGTCCTTCACGGTAGTTACTCAGTTCACCGACAATTCCGGAGAAATTAAGATAAAGCACTAGATAACTATTACGGTCACGCGTGGGATACTTACCTATATATAAGTCTCCGAAGAGTTCATCGAATTTGTCTTTAGTACGCACATCATAATAATGTTGTAGCACATTCAGCGTCAGGCTTTTGCCGAAACGTCGGGGGCGCATGAAGAAAAAGAAACGGTCTGCCTGTTCTATCAGAGGTATGAAATGGGTTTTGTCGACATAATAATAATCTTCACGGCGAATTAATGCAAAGTTCATCATACCGTAGGGAATGCGCTTTCTGTCCGGAAATAAATATTTTTCCATTACTTTATACTTTAAAGAAATGAGTACTCTGTAAATGACAGAAACAAAGATAATCTCTTTCTGCCATTCTCACAAACAAAAGCACTTCCTTTTTGGTAAACTTATTACTGCCTGCTCCAACTGCTTCAACGCACATTCCAACGTAGCACGTGGACAAGCAATATTCAACCGCATGAAGCCTTCACCTTCCTTGCCAAATGTTGCTCCATCGTTCAATGCCAAATGAGCATCTTCTATGAAAAGGCGGTTCAGTTCTTCCTGATTGAGTCCTAATTCACGGCAATCCAAAAAGATAAGGTAGGAAGCTTGCGGACGAATCATCTTGATAGTAGGAATATGCTCTTTCAGATAGTTTTCGGTGAAGTCTACATTTTCCTTGATATAAGCAAGTACTTGTTCAAGCCATTCAGTACCATGACTGTAAGCAGCCGCCACACTAAGATACGCAAACAAATGTCCCTCATTGAATTCACTGGCTTCCATATATGTCTGGAAACGGTGACGAAGTTCATCATTTTCTATAATTACATAAGAGCTTGCCAGTCCCGGCATATTGAATGCTTTGCTCGGAGACATAAAGACAAGTGAATTCATTCGTGCTTTTTCCGAAATCAAAGCGAACGTAGGATGTTTATAAGGAGGTAAGGTCAAGTCGGCATGAATCTCGTCCGAGATGATTAATGTACCGCTTTCATAACAGATATCAGCTATTTGAGAAAGTTCCTCTTTTGTCCATACACGTCCGCCCGGGTTATGGGGATTACTTAAAATAAGCAGTTTGCAGCCCTGAATATCTTGGCGGAAACGGTCAAAATCAATATAATATTGTCCGTCTTTCAGCACTAACGGACTGAATACGACTTCGCGTTCATTCTTCTGAGCTACCAAAAAGAAAGGATGATAAACAGGCGGCATCACCATGACTTTATCCCCTTTCTGCGTAAAGCAGTGGATAGCAAAAGCCAATCCACGGACAATGCCGGGAGTGAATGTCAGCATCTTCTCACTTACCGTCCACCCGTGGCGTGCCTGTAACCAGTTGATTATGGATTCCGACCATTCTTTGCAGGCAAAAGTATATCCGAGCACTTCATGCTCCAGGCGTTTTTTCAAAGCGTCTATCACAAAAGGGGCTGTACGGAAATCCATATCAGCTACCCACATCGGAATCAAGTCCTTGCGTCCCCAACGCCCCTCCACTCCGTCCCATTTTACGGAATCTGTACCGTTACGGTTTATTATTTCATCAAAATTATAGTTCATACAGCATAATGTTTTTATGTTATGTGAGACAAAAGTAGTACATTTGTACTCAATTCAAAAAGGAATTTATGACGAAAGCTTTATTTTTTGATATAGACGGAACGCTGGTCAGTTTTAAAACTCACCGTATACCGTCTTCCACCATCGAGGCGTTGGAAGCTGCCCACGCAAAAGGGCTGAAGATATTTATCGCTACCGGACGCCCGAAAGCCATTATCAACAATCTTTCCGAATTACAGGACCGGAACCTTATCGATGGATATATAACCATGAACGGAGCCTATTGTTTTGTCGGTGAACAGGTTATTTATAAAAGTGCCATACCACAGGAAGAAGTGAAAGCAATGGCAGCTTTTTGCGAGAAGAAAGGTGTTCCCTGCATTTTCGTAGAGGAATATCATATTTCTGTCTGCCAACCTGATGATATGGTGAAAAAAATATTCTACGATTTTCTGCATGTGGACGTCATCCCTACTATATCTTTTGAAGAGGCAACAAGCAAGGAAATTATACAGATGACTCCTTTTATCACGGAGGAAGAAGAAAAAGAAATCCGACCGTCCATCCCTACCTGCGAAATCGGACGCTGGTATCCTGCCTTTGCAGATATTACGGCAAAAGGAGACACCAAGCAGAAAGGAATGGATGAAATAATCCGTTACTTCGATATTAAACTGGAAGAAACGATGTCATTCGGAGACGGAGGAAACGACATCAGTATGCTTCGCCACGCAGCCATCGGGGTAGCCATGGGACAAGCTAAGGAAGATGTGAAAGCTGCCGCCAATTATGTGACGGCTCCCATTGACGAGGACGGAATAAGTAAGGCAATGAAACATTTCGGAATTATTTAATAATGTGCCGATTTACCAATGCGCAAAAAACTATTATCCCGCGATTTCATGATACAACGTATTGGCAAATTAGCATATCAACAAATTTGCATATTATTATATTATGAGCGTAGACACTAACAACGCTGAGTTTCAGGATGCACTGAATCTGATTCAATATACCCGTCAATCGGTCTTTCTGACAGGAAAAGCCGGTACGGGAAAATCTACATTCCTGCGTTATGTCTGCGAGCATACCAAGAAGAAGCATGTTGTACTTGCACCGACCGGGATTGCCGCAATCAATGCCGGTGGAAGTACGATGCATAGCTTCTTTAAATTACCTTTTTATCCGTTATTACCGGATGATCCTAATTTAAGTCTCCAACGTGGCCGTATTCACGAGTTCTTCAAATATACCAAGCCACATCGTAAGTTGCTGGAACAAATAGAACTGGTCATTATCGACGAAATCTCTATGGTACGGGCAGACATCATCGATGCCATCGACCGTATCTTACGAGTTTATTCACATAATCTGCGCGAACCTTTCGGTGGAAAACAACTCTTATTGGTAGGAGACGTCTTCCAACTGGAACCCGTTGTAAAGAACGATGAGCGGGAAATTTTGAACCGCTTCTATCCCACTCCCTACTTTTTCTCTGCCAGAGTATTCGGACAAATAGACCTGGTCTCTATCGAACTTCAAAAAGTATATCGACAAACGGACCCTGTATTCGTCAGTGTCCTCGACCATATCCGCACCAATACAGCCGGAGCTGCAGACCTGCAACTACTCAACACCCGCTACGGAAGCCAGATTGAAGAATCTGAAGCAGATATGTACATCACACTCGCCACCCGAAGAGATACGGTCGACTCCATTAATGAGAAGAAATTAGCAGAACTCCCCGGTGATTCCATTACTTTTGAAGGCGTCATCGAAGGAGATTTTCCGGAAAGCAGTCTGCCTACTTCACAAGAGCTTGTACTCAAACCCGGTGCACAAATCATCTTCATCAAAAATGATTTCGATCGTAGATGGGTAAACGGTACGATTGGTGTCATTGCCGGAATTGATGAGGAAGAAGAAACGATCTACGTCATCACCGACGATGGAAAAGAATGTGACGTAAAACTGGAATCATGGCGTAATATCCGCTACCACTACAACGAAAAAACAAAAGAAATAGAAGAAGAAGTATTAGGCAGCTTCACTCAATACCCTATCCGGTTAGCATGGGCCATCACTGTTCATAAAAGTCAGGGACTGACCTTCAGCCGTGTAGTCATCGACTTCACCGGCGGTGTATTTGCCGGAGGACAAGCATACGTAGCACTTAGCCGTTGTACCTCACTGGACGGCATCCAACTCAAAAAGCCTGTCAACCGTACCGATGTCTTCGTCCGTCCCGAAATCGTCAACTTTGCCGGACGCTTCAACAACCGCCAAGCCATCGACAAAGCCCTGAAACAAGCACAAGCCGATGTACAATATGCCGCTGCTTCACGTGCCTTCGACAAAGGGGATATGGAAGAATGTCTGGAACAGTTTTTCCGTGCCATCCATTCACGCTACGATATTGAGAAACCAGTTCCCCGTCGTTTGATCCGCCGCAAACTCGGCATCATCAATACACTGAAAGAGCAGAACAAGAAACTCAAAGAACAGATGCGCGAACAACAGGAACGTATACGACAATACGCCCACGAATACCTGTTAATGGGAAACGAATGTATCACCCAAGCCCACGACGTACGTGCCGCCCTCGCCAACTACGACAAAGCCCTTAGCCTCGACCCCAACTACATAGATGCCTGGATAAGAAAAGGAATCACACTCTTCAACAGCAAAGAGTACTTCGACGCTGAAAACTGTTTCAACACCGCAGTCAGCCTCCATCCTGCAAACTTTAAAGCAGTCTATAACCGCGGAAAGCTCCGACTAAAAACAGAAAACACAGAAGGCGCCATCGCCGACCTGGACAAAGCCACCAGCCTGAAACCCGAACACGCCGGCGCACACGAACTTTTCGGAGATGCCCTGTTAAAAGCCGGAAAAGAAGTGGAAGCTGCGTTACAATGGAGAATTGCAGAGGAACTGAAAAAAAGAAGAAGTAATAAATCTACATAAAAGAAGAAGACGGAAACCGTCCGTTTTCTTCCTCACCGACCAACACCCCGTTCCTCACCGAGGAAAGACCTGTTCCTCACCGAGAAAGAGAGCATTGCTCACCGAGGAACGGATCCCCCACCTACAACCCCTTGTAGAACCATTGTCTCCTTTGGCGAATCATACACAAATATATTTACAGACTAGATTCGGATCAATCCAAAAAAAAGATTACTTTATAGGCAATTCTCAAATTCTGTATAACCTATAGATCTGTGGTAAATTCTTTTTCATCCATCACGGTACAGGTTATTAGTTAAATGAAAATTTAGCGGTTAAATGGGAATTTAGCGGTTAAATGGGAATTTTGCAGTTAGGCTGAAAGCCTTACAATTATATATTTATTGGGGTGCCCTGAAAGGGCTTAATTATATAGCGTAGGGCAACGCCCTACGAAAAAAACACACCAGCCACAAGCCCTGAAAGGGCGGAACCGTATACAATTATGCCCTTTCAGGGCGCAAATTCAGATTGTCGTTTTTACGTAGGGCGTTGCCCTACGCTATATAATTAAGCCCTTTCAGGGCACTCCGCAAAATGATCATTTATCTCATTTCTGCACCGATTTGAACTAAAACCGAAAGTTCGGATTAAGCCCGAAGCCAGTCCTTTGGATTCCGCTTAATTTAAAAATAAGAATCCCTAAAAATTTCTCTTTTATCTCTTATTATCAAAAAGTTTTATTAGTTTTGCTCTTCATTATATCTCAAACTCTTAAAATAGAAGCAAATGAAAAAAGGTTTGAAAATCGCAGCTATCACCGTAGGAGTAATTATCATTCTGATGTTCCTTCTTCCTTTCGCCTTCCAAGGAAAGATAGCCGACATTGTAAAAACAGAAGGCAACAAGATGCTTAACGCACAATTTGACTTTAAGAACCTTAACATTAGTCTGTTCCGCAATTTTCCACAGGCTTCTGTCACTCTCGAAGATTTCTGGTTGAAAGGTACGGGTGAATTTGCCAATGACACCCTTGTACAAGCCGGAGAAGTTACCGCCACAGTCAACTTATTCTCCCTTTTCGGAGATAGCGGTTACGATATTTCTAAAATATTTATCGAAGACACGAAGTTACATGCCATTATCTTGCCGGACGGACGTGCCAACTGGGATATCATGAAACCGGATACAATAGCAACAGTCGAAACGCCTGCAGAAGAAGAAGCCTCTTCTCCTTTCAAAGTCAAGCTGCAACGCTTTGTTATCAAAAACATGAATCTGATTTATGACGATCAACAAGGAAAGATGTATGCTGATATCCGCGACTTCAACGCTATTTGTGCCGGAGACTTAGGAAGCGAACGTACCACTCTAAAACTGGAAGCGGAAACCAAATCGCTCACCTACAAGATGAATGGAATCCCTTTCCTGGCAAATGCCAATATCTCCGCCAAGATGGACGTAGATGCCGACCTTGCCAATAACAAATACACATTAAAAGACAATACCATCCGCCTCAACGCTATTCAAGCAGGCATCGACGGTTGGGTAGCCTTGAAAGACCCGGCTATCGACATGGACTTGAAACTTAACACGAATGATATAGGCTTCAAGGAAATTTTGTCATTGATTCCCGCCATTTACGCCACAGAATTCTCCAGCCTGAAAACAGACGGAACTGCAACGCTTACCGCAACGGCCAAAGGTATCCTGCAAGGAGACACCGTTCCGGCATTCAATATTGACATGCAAGTCAAGGATGCTATGTTCCGCTATCCGGCTCTACCGGCAGGAGTAGATCAAATCAACATCAGTGCCAACGTTCAAAATCCCGGAGGAAATATCGACCTGACTACGGTCAACATTCATCCGTTCAGTTTCCGCCTTGCCGGAAATCCGTTTAGCCTGACAGCTACTGTAAAAACACCGATCAGTGATCCGGATTTTAAAGCAGAAGCGAAAGGAGTACTCAACTTAGGTATGATCAAACAAGTTTACCCGCTTGGAGACATAGAGTTGAACGGTACCATCGATGCCGATATGCAAATGTCGGGACGCCTCTCATCCATTGAAAAAGAAGAATACGAACGTATACAAGCTTCGGGTACTATCGGACTGACGGGCATGAAACTCAAAATGAAAGATATGCCGGATGTAGAAATTAAAAAGTCTCTCTTCACCTTCACTCCGAAATACCTCCAGTTGAGTGAAACAACCGTCAACATCGGAAAGAACGATATCACCGCCGACAGCCGGTTTGAAAACTACATCGGTTATGTATTGAAAGGTAGCACATTGAAAGGAAACCTGAATATTCGTTCCAACTACTTCAATCTGAACGACTTCATCACCGCTTCTGCCGATGAAGCCTCCACATCAGAAGCTGCGTCCACCGACTCCGTAGCTACAGCCGCCACAGGTATTGTTGAAGTTCCCCGTAACATCGACTTCCAAATGGACGCTAACCTGAAACAGGTGTTATTCGACAAGATGTCTTTCAATAATATGAATGGCAAACTTGTTGTAAAAGACGGCAAAGTGGATATGAAAAACCTGTCCATGAACACCATGGGTGGTAATGTAGTGATGAACGGCTACTACTCCACCGCCAACGTAAAGAAGCCGGAAATGAAAGCCGGATTCAAACTCTCCAATATTGGTTTTGCGCAAGCTTACAAAGAACTGGATATGGTGCAGAAAATGGCTCCTATCTTCGAAAACCTGAAAGGTAATTTCTCCGGAAGCATCAATGTCCTGACAGATTTGGATGCAGCCATGAGCCCCGTACTGAATACGATGCAGGGTGACGGTAGCCTTTCCACGCGCGACCTTAGTTTAAGCGGAGTAAAAGCAATCGACCAGATAGCCGATGCCGTGAAGCAACCCAGCCTGAAAGACATGAAAGTGAAAGACATGACATTGGATTTCACCATCAAAGACGGCCGCGTAGAAACCAAACCGTTTGATATCAAGATGGGAGACTACACACTGAATCTTTCCGGCAGCACAGGACTCGATCAAACCATCGACTATTCCGGTAAAGTGAAACTGCCCGCATCCGTAGGCAATATCTCTAAGTTAATGACTCTTGACTTGAAAATCGGAGGTTCGTTCACCTCTCCGAAAGTCAGCGTAGATACTAAAAGCATGGCCAACCAAGCTGTCGAAGCCGTAGCCGATGAAGCAATCAGCAAACTCGGACAGAAACTTGGACTGGACTCTGCCGCTACCGCCAACAAAGACTCAATCAAACAAAAAGTCACAGAGAAAGCTGCGGAAAAGGCATTGGATTTCTTAAAAAAGAAACTCAAATAAAAAGAGAAAATAATAACCATTTAACCCCACTCATCCCTCCTCCTTCTCCTTTGCGAGAGGGAAGGGATGAAGCTTTTAATATGCTACTGAAACTATATGATAAAAACAATAACCCGCAGGATTTACAACGAATCATCGATATCCTGAATGACGGCGGACTTATCATCTATCCTACCGATACGATGTACGCCATCGGCTGTCATGGTCTGAAGGAACGTGCCATAGAACGGATCTGCCGGATTAAAGAGATAGACCCTCGAAAAAACAATCTGTCTATCATCTGTTATGACTTAAGCAGTATCAGCGAATACGCAAAAGTAGACAATAACGTATTCAAACTGATGAAGCATAATCTTCCGGGGCCATTTACCTTTATTTTGAACGGCACCAACCGGTTACCGAAAATCTTCCGCAACCGGAAAGAAGTAGGTATCCGTATGCCGGACAACAACATCATCCGTGAAATCGCACGCCTGCTGGACGCTCCCATTATGACCACCACACTGCCATACGAAGAGCACGAGGACTTGGAATATATGACTGATCCCGAACTTATAGATGAAAAGTTCGGCGACATCGTCGATCTGGTCATTGACGGCGGTATCGGAGGAATAGAACCTTCAACGGTAGTGAAATGCACGGACAACGAACTGGAAATCGTCCGACAGGGAAAAGGCTGGCTGGAAGAGAATTAATTCCGCTGACAGTTATTTCTAACTTACAAAATGGGCTGCAATCAATTCAACACTGATGCAGCCCATTCTCTTTTTATAGAGTCAATTTTATGCTTACTTAATCAAAGATTCCGGATCTAAATGAGCAGACTCGATATCTTTGAAGTAACGGTAAGTACCTACTTTCAATTCCGCCGTAGCAGCATCATCACAAACAATAATACCTTTTTCATGCATTTGCAATGCACTGATTGTCCACATCTGTGTGATAGCACCTTCTACTGCATGATACAAAGCACGAGCTTTGTTATGACCGTTTACAATAATCATCACTTCCTTTGCAGAAAGCACAGTACCTACTCCCACTGTCAAAGAAGTCTTAGGAACCTTATTGATGTCATTATCGAAGAAACGGGAATTGGCAATGATGGTATCCATTGTCAATGTTTTCTGACGAGTGCGTGAAGTCAATGAAGATCCCGGTTCGTTGAACGCAATATGTCCGTCAGGACCGATACCGCCCATGAACAGGTCGATGCCACCGTATGACTTGATCTTTTCTTCATAACGTGCACACTCTGCATCCAAATCCGGAGCATTACCATTCAGAATATTCGTATTCTCCGGTTTGATGTCGATATGACCGAAAAAGTTATTCCACATGAAAGAATAATAGCTTTCCGGATGTTCTTTCGGCAATCCTACATATTCGTCCATGTTGAATGTTACCACATTCTGGAAGGAAACGATTCCTTTCTTATTCAGGTCGATCAAAGCTTTATACATACCCAGAGGAGAAGATCCGGTGGGGCAGCCCAATACAAATGGTTTTTCGGGGGTTGGATTGGCAGCTTTTATTTTAGCAGCAACATAATGTGCAGCCCACAGAGATACGGACTGATAGTCCGGCTGAATAATAAGTCTCATAAGTCGATTGTTTTATAGGTTAGTTAATAAATTATTATCTCATTCATAGTTTTAACGATCTTTCTTCAAACGATCCGCCATGGCACGTGCCAGATTTTCGCATTGAGTATAAGTCAGGTCCTTCATTGCCTGTTTCATCTCCACCGGATCACCGACCAATTCGAATTTGCTCTTTTCCGCAAACTCTGCCAGACGTTTCACAGCAGCACCTGCCCATGTGAAAGAACCGAAATAACCCAAATAGCGTCCCTTCACCTCACGCAACAGAATCTTTGAGAGCAGCGCTTCCACTTCCGGAAATATCTGATTGCTATAAGTGGGAGAACCGATAATCAATCCCTTGTAACGGAAAATATCCGCTATAATATAAGAAGGATGGCTCTTTGTCACATTATGCATGACAATGTTCTTAACACCCTGTGCCGAAAGCTCTTCTGCAATAGCTTCCGCCATTTGCTCCGTATTTCCATACATGCTTCCATAAGCAATAACAACACCTTCGTCTGCATCATAACGACTCAAACGGTCATAGATACCAATTACCTTGGCAATATTCTCTGTCCATACCGGTCCATGTGTAGAGCAAATAGCAGAAATAGGTAGTCCGCCCAATTTTTGCAAAGCTTTTTGCACAGGGCTTCCGTATTTGCCTACGATGTTAGAGTAGTAACGAACCATTTCCCCCCAATACTTGTCCACATTGATCCGCGTATCCAGGAATCCGCCATCTACAGTGCCAAAGCATCCGAATCCGTCGCCGGAGAAAAGAACGCCGTCCGTTTCATCAAAAGTCATCATCGTTTCCGGCCAATGCACCATCGGAGTCATATAAAAACGCAGTTTATGATGTCCCAAAGCTAAGAAATCACCTTCCTTTACCAGATACTGTTCGCCGGTTACACCGTAGAAACCTTCAATCATACCGAAGGTCTGCTTGTTACCCACGATAATAATTTCCGGATAATGTTGCTTAATCAGTCGGATAGATCCCGAATGATCCGGTTCCATGTGGTTTATAATCAAATAATTAATAGGACGTTCTCCAATCACTTGCTTGATCTTACGCAAGTAGACTTCAAAATAACAAATATCTACCGTATCCACCAATGCCACCATTTCATCATCAATCAGATAAGAGTTATATGAAACTCCATAGGGCAATGGCCACATCCCTTCAAATCTGTGCTTGTTACGGTCATTCACTCCCACATAGTGGACATTTCCTTTAATTCTTGTTTTATGTTCCATTCTTCAAATCCATTTATATTTCTTCCACCATCTATATTCCGCTCAAACAGCTATTTATTCAGTGGTAAGTTTATCGTCTGCAAAAATAATCCTTTTTTCCGAATCCCTATACTTCTTACCTTGATAAGCACCTCTTTCTTTCATTCTTTTTTGTAAACGCGCTACAAATTCATAATTTTTCAATCCCCAGTCCGGAGCTATTAATAAATCTTTAGGAGATTGGGAAACAAAACGCTCCACAACTATATCGGGACGAAGATGTTCTACATAATCAATCACCAGATCAATGTATTCCTCCACCTCGTTAAACAAATAAAAACCATCAGGAGCTTCATCATACTCATGCGCCATTCGTGTACCACGAATCAATTGTAACTGATGGATCTTGAGTGTAGCCAAAGGCAGATCGGAAAGTATTTCCGCTTGTGCCACCATCGTATCATGCGTTTCTCCCGGAAGTCCGAGGATGATATGTCCGCCTGTCAGGATGCCACAGCCAGCTGTCCGTCGGACGGCTGCCACCGTATCGGCATAAGTATGCCCCCGGTTAATGCGTTTTAAGGTTTCGTCACAAGTGCTCTCGATCCCATATTCAACCATAAGGAAAGTATGTTTGTTCAATTCTTCCAAGTAACGCAACAAACTCTCCGGCATACAATCGGGGCGTGTACCTATTACCAGCCCGACCACCCCGTCTACCGTCAACGCTTCTTCATATTTACGCTTCAAGCCTTCCAGTTCGGCATACGTATTGGTATAGGCCTGAAAGTAAGCCAAATATTTCATTTCCGGATATTTATGGGCAAAAAAGCATTTCCCTTCTTCCAATTGGGTAGTGATAGACTTCTCTGTCCGGCAGTAATCCGGATTAAAAGTCTGGTTATTGCAATATGTACATCCGCCCCATCCTTTTGTTCCGTCACGATTAGGACAAGTGAAACCTGCGTTCAATGAAATCTTTTGTACCTTGTAAGGAAAATATTTCCGCAAAAAAGTAGGAAAATCATTATATAATAGCTGCGTAGACATGTTCATTCACTTCTTTCTTTATTTTACCTACAAACATAAGCAAAATCAGCGAGTTATGGAAAGTTGACACAAAATATCTTCAATATATTAAAAATTTCATAAATTCCATAAGATAAATTAATAAACATTGCTATTCAAAAAACTATTTAATTAGCTTTGTAATGATTTTAGGCATTGGCAGGAGGATACTTGTGAAAGTCTTGTGCAATTATTCCCCAATTATGATTTCATCTCACCATACCCCATGCAACTCTTGTCAATAAAATTATCCTCTTTATATTCTGAATAAGATTATAAAGAGGATTTTTTTAACGAATATTATTCATTTCACTTTTTCAAAATAAAGAAGAGAGACCAATATTATTGCCCAACCGATCTGCTAAGTGAAACATTTATAATAGGGCTGTAGTGAGAGTATATTACAAAATCAGAATAAACAAACTTTATATCCCCAATCGTTCTTTCAATAATCGATAACCGGAAAGACTAACCCGAAGTTTCACTCCATTCTTCAATAATAACTGATAGGTTTCTTTTCCAAAAAGCTCGACCCGGGAAATCTGCGTAACATTCACAATCGTAGAACGATGCACCCGAACAAATGTATCCGGAGAGAGATGAGTTTCAAAATACTTCATGGTCTGCTCTTTCAGGTATTCGCCTGTGGGGGTTATCAGCATCACATAATCTCCACATGCTTGTATGTAAATCAATTCGTCTGCCTTCACCAAATGAATCCGGGAGCCGTCTTTCACTGTAATACGATCTATCCATTCAATGGGTGATTCTTCCTGCTGTTCAGCCACATTCACCTGATGTACAGCCAGTTCTTTTTCCAGTTCCTGATTTTGTACTTCTTCTTTTGTGACTATCAAGCGGTACCATAGAGTAATAGCAATTAAAACCGGTAGTCCGAACAATAACCGGAAAGGGATTGTCTGCGCAAAAGGAACATAGGACACTCCTACAATTCTCACCATTATGTCACAGACCATAAAACTTCCTGCCAGCCAAAGCAGACTTCCAACGATAATCATAATTACATCCGTCTGGAACAACGAGACAAGACCGACCACAAACCATGCCAGATAGGCGATAGCCGCCAACCAACCGATCGTTACTATTCCATCTACCAAAGCGGGAAGATAATCGTTTCCGGTGTATCCACAGACTAAAGCTACTTGGAATACAACCAGAATCAATGCCAGCACCAGTATCGGAATCCAACGAAAAGGAGATTCTATAATCGGATGTGCTTTCATACGCTAGCCTTTAACCTCCAAGCCTCCGAAAGAAAGTGTTCCCCGAATTACCAACACACTCTCCTTATTTATATTTCCATTCTGCCAACGTTTATCATCACATCCTCCAAAGAAAGCATTGCATTTAAACACGACTTTCCAGTCAGAAGGGACATATATCTCAACTCCTCCCCAACTGCAATCCAAATCTATGTATGTTTCTCCGGGTGCAATATGGGTATGGCGCAAATCAATCGTCGTTCCTCCGAAAGATGTGCGAATGACAGCTCCTTTAAACAATTCGTCAAGCACCACGTGACGGGCAGCTCCCCAAACATTCTCGGCACGTAGAAAACCATCTACTGACTCTGCCTGCTGTTGCTCACTTTCAAAATTCATGCCGGGTTGTCCCTGATGCATCTTCATCCATTTCTGACGATGTTGCATGGCATGATGGTGTGCCCAGTGCCCCCGCCTGTTCTTGCCGGATTTAAAAAAGAATAAGACACCTGCTGTTATCAGAGCGATAGGCCATACCATTGCCTGCGAATTTTCGGGCAACCATGAAAGCCCTCCAATCAAAAAATACAAACCTATCAACAAAAGGATGATTCCACCGATGAAATGGCGGCGAATCATAGAATATATACCTAATATAATAAGGAGTGAATGCCAGGATACGATCATATCGAAGACTTCAGATGTAATCCATCCCATATTACGGGCAAACAGCAGAATCCCGGAAAGGATAAAAAGCGAAGCTATCAGTATTTTACCGGAAAAGCCTGTAGCAGTGGGAAATTTTTGTTTCTCTTCCATTGTCTCTATTATTAATTGATTAATGGTTCAAAGATACATCATTTCCCACTGCTTCTACAGCCTTTTCTGTTGATTTCCGGTATAAATTCCGATGAATGCCGGATAAAAACCGGTGAAACTGACTATAAAGTATCTTACCTGATAAAGATAATTCTCAATACGATGTTTGCAGATTACTTCTTTCCACCGCTATTTTGTTTTTCAATAATGTCATGCACCAAACTATTCATATACATTTCCAGATTTGTATACTGGCCATATTTATCTATCGTTTTTCCATTGCCATCAGAAGCATCATGAGGATTTAATCCGAATTTTCTCTCCCATGCATCAGGCATACCATCATTATCAGAATCAATCAAGGTACTTCTCTGTAAAAGAACTGGCCATGCGGAAACATTTTCCGAAGTATTTAACGAGAGCAAATCATCCTGACTATCTATCAATCCTGGTTTCGGATATCCTTCACTTTTCCAAATACCTCCTTCTCCATTATGAACATTCAAACCTTTATATCCAGCTGTTCTCGTACGTGTTTCCTTCACAATACGTGCATCCACATCATCTCGATGCAATGAACACCCCGCATAATCCAACACTTGTTTATAAGCATTGAAAGCAGAATGTGTTGTTACCGATGCAAATTCATGAGGTTTGTCCAATCGAATCGAGTCTTTAGTTTTTTGCGTAACTACTTTCTTATAATTATTCGAAAATTGATTGTAGACTCCATATTCCCAATTATTAGCTGTAGCCTTTTGGCTGTTTTTATCATCTGCCCCTCCATCTACAACGTTACCATCGATATAATACTTTCCCCACAGATACCCCCCATTCCTATTTTCTGTTGCATCTATAGCAAAAATCCGTCCACGTTTAGAGCCTGTCACCGTTGCAGGACCTGGTTTATAATAATTGTTCACTATATTAATATTCATCCTTTCACCACCATACGAACTGTTCATACCCCAATTATAGATCACATTATTGCGAAAATCTACATAATCACCATCACATTCTCCATTCTTACGTACCTTAGCTCCTAATCCGAAACGGGGATTCCGGCTATCATGATGGGCTAATAAATTATGGTGATAAGAAGAGTGTTCACCTCCCCAAATTCCTCCATATCCATGAGGACCTTTGGTATGTCCACCTAATCTAAGACTTTCAGAAATAATGCACCACTGCATAGTAAAATCATCATTTTCATAAAAAGAGGCACATTCATCTGTACACCAGCTGATAGAGCAATGGTCTATAATCACATTCCTTGCCCCTTTTCCTCCTAAAGCATCTGCACCGTCAGGATGCACACATTCTTTATTACCCATACGGAAACGTAAAAAACGGAGAATTACATTACTAGCATAATTTGTCACCGGATAACCCGCTATGCAAATACCGTTTCCTGGTGCAGTTTGTCCCGCAATAGTCAAATCCCCTTTCCGTATTTTTAGGTCTTTATGCAGAAATATTGTACCGGACACTTGAAAAATGATAGTACGAGGACCATCCAACTTTTCTATACCATAACGTAAAGTGCCAGGCATCCCATCATCTGCTAAAGAAGTAACAATATACACTTCACCTCCACGTCCGCCTGTAGTCATACGTCCATATCCTTCTGCTCCGGGAAAAGCAGCCAACTCTCCAAAATCAAGAGTGTTACCAATACCAGCAGAGGCAAAAGCAGCCTCATTTCCGATCAGAGTTAATAAAACGGTTAAACAACGAAAGATCAAATTCATATTCATATTTTTATTTATGGAATAATACAAAAATACACCAAATTTATTTATTGTACTCCTCCTTTATTCTGTTCCTCAACAATCTTTTGTACCAAGCTATTCATATACATCTCCAGATTTGTATATGTTCCTTCCTCATCTACTGTTTTACCATTTCGGTCAGAAGCATCATTCGGATTCAAACCATACTTTTTTTCCCATTCATCAGGCATACCATCATTATCCGAATCCTTCAGAATAACACCTTGTACCAATTCAGGCCATGCTGAAGATTCTCCAACAGGAATCACATCATCCTGACTATCAATGATACCTTTCTTTGGATACCCCACGCTTTTCCAATCAATACCTTCAACAACTCCCTGACCATTGTGCTCGTTCATTCCCTGATAGTTCGCAGTCCCGGTACGAGTCTCCTGAACAATACGTTCATCCACTCTATCCCTGTGCAAAGAACAACCTGCATAATCCATAACACGCTCAAAAGCCATACGGGCATCATGAGTGGTAACAGTACCTGTTTCTACAGGAGTAGTACGTTTAAGAGCTTTTTTTGTACTTTCATCCAACGTTCCATACTTTTTATCAAACTGATTATAAACTCCGTACTCCCAGTTATCCTTTGTAGCCTTCATACAACGATCGTAATCAGCCGCACCATTAATTTGCCCATCATCCACCACATTTCCTTGGATAAAGAAATCTCCCCAAGTGTCAAAAATGGCCGGATATGATTTCTTATCCGAATCACTCACTTTTTTGTCAATGGCAATAATACGTCCACGTTTAGAAGTGCCAGTAGGAGTGGCAGGCCCCGGCTTATAAAAATTATTCACAATATTTACATGCATGGCTTCTCCACCATAACAAGAGTTTCCACACCAGTTATAAATGACATTATTACGCATATCAACAATTTCATTCTCTTTTGTCGAATTAACTCCAGGACCTAGACGAGGATTACGGCTATCATGATGTGCCAATAGATTATGGTGAAAAGAAGCTTTCATACCTCCCCATATACCACCATAACCATGAGGACCTTTCGTATGCCCACCTAAACGCAGACTTTCAGAAATAAGACACCATTGCAGTGTAAAATTCTCATTTTGATAGAAAGAAACACATTCGTCAGTACACCAACTCATAGAACAATGATCAATCATTATATTTTTATGATACCGACCGCCAAAGGCGTCGGCTCCGTCTGCACTGACATCTTCTTTATTTCCCATTCGAAAACGCATAAAACGGACAATAACATTGTCTGCTTCCAAGAAAACCGGATAACCAGCCAAACAAATACCATCCCCCGGAGCCGTCTGTCCTGCAATGGTCAAATCTCCATTCTTAATCTTTAAATCACCGTTTAAATGAATAGTTCCGGATACCTGGAAAATAATTGTACGTTTTCCGCTTAATTTCTCAATACCATAACGTAAAGTTCCGTTCTGCAACTTGTCCTCCAATGAAGTAACAATATATACATCGCCACCACGCCCACCGGTTGTGTAGCGTCCATGTCCTTCTGCCCCAGGAAAAGCTGGTATCTTTTCATCTTGAGTTTCTCCAGTCCCTTCAGGTTCTTTAGGCAATTCATTTGCGTCACCACCATCAGTACACGCCAGAATTCCAAAAGCAAACAAAATGGCCAAACACCATTTACTTAGAATTATATCCATTTTCATACATTATTAGATTAATGAGGACAAAAGTAGACAGGATAAAGAAAAGTCTTGTTCAAATTTTGTTTTTCCAAATCATTAAAATCGATAAAACAAGGCTTTTCAAGCTAGCATGTGTATTTTTTGTTTTAAAACTATTCTAAAAATGCCTGCCGGCTATTAAAAAACAAAAAATACTAGGTGAAAAACAAATATTGCACATATCTATATTCACATTCATATACTTTTGTACCGAGGAATTAACTCTAAATGTGAGTACAGAATCAAAACAATAACCATTAATTAATAAACATGCAAAGAATGTCTAACAAAGTGAAAAACATGCGCAGTTGGCTGCTAATGCTATTTGCAGCGATATCGCTTGGCGTATCAGCGCAAACAATTACCGTAAAAGGTAATGTGAAAGACACAACAGGAGAACCGATCATCGGAGCTTCTGTAGTAGAGAAAGGTAATACTACCAATGGTACAATTACTGATTTAGATGGTAACTATTCTATCAAGGTTCCTTCAAAAGCAACCCTTACAATTTCTTATATCGGAATGAAAACTCAGGATATTGCTGTAAAAGGACAAAGTCAAATTAATGTCACTCTTTCCGATGATACACAAGCATTGGACGAAGTTGTGGTAATTGGTTACGGAACCGTTGCAAAAAAGGATCTGACTGGTTCCGTATCTTCCGTTAGTGCCAAACAGATAGCTGCCATTCCGGTATCTTCTGCATCAGAAGCATTACAGGGAAAAATGGCTGGTGTATCTATCACAACGACTGAAGGTTCTCCTGATGCAGACGTAAAAATCCGCGTACGTGGTGGCGGTTCTCTATCTCAAGATAATTCACCGCTTTATATTGTAGACGGATTTCCCGTATCAAGTATCTCTGATATTGCTCCAACAGATATTCAATCGGTAGATGTATTGAAAGATGCTTCTTCTACTGCTATTTATGGTGCCCGTGGTGCAAACGGTGTTATCATCATTACTACTAAATCCGGTCAAGAAGGTAAGATTCAGGTAAATTTGGGGGCTTCGTTCGGTGTTCGTAAAGTTACTAAAATGGTAGATGTACTGAACCCTTACGAATATGTGTTATGGCAACAGGAAATAGACCAGGAAGGGATGAAATATGGTATGTTTGATGATTTGGATATTTACAAATCTATGAAAGGCACCGACTACCAGGATGAGATTTTTGGTCGTACAGGAAATCAACAGCAATACAATGTGAGTGTGAGTGGAGGTAATAAAGATACCAAATTCAGTGTTAGTTATGCCCATAACGAAGAAAAAAGTATCATGCTTGGTTCAGGTTTCTCAAAAGAGAATATTAATGCCAAACTTAATACCAATATCAACAAATGGTTAACAATGGACTTTAATGCCCGTTTTAGTTACCAAACGATTGATGGTATCAGTGGTGGAGCAGATGCAAACGAATCAAGTGCAGCCAATTCACTAATATCACGTTCCGTCATCTACAAACCGGTAGAGGAAATTAATACAACAAGTTCAGACAGCGATGATGATGAAAATGTGAACAATGCACAATATAACCCACTGGAACGTTTAAATGCAACTTACAAGAAACAAACCCGCTTGCAACAAAACTATAACGTAGGACTTAACTGGAAACCAATCAAAGGATTAACATTCAGAAGTGAGTTTGGTTATGGATGGAGATATAACAATACTGACCAAGTATGGGGAGTGGAAGCTACAAGTAATTCTAAATATGGTTATTATGGACAGCCACAAGCTCTGTTAAATAAGGTCGTTAATAAAAACTGGCGTAATGCAAATACAGTAACGTATGATACTAAGTTCTTGAATAACACTCACAAATTAAATGTTATGTTAGGACATGAAGTTTCAAGTAGTTACGATCATGAAACGATTAATACTTCTGTTGCTTTTTCCAAATATATGACTATCAGTGATGTCCTTTCCGGTATGAGTAACGGAACGGCATTGCCTACCTCTACTTATATTGGTTTCAAAGACAATCTATTATCGTTCTTCGGACGTGTCAACTATACGATACAAGACAAGTATCTGATGACTTTCACAATGCGTGCCGACGGCTCCAGCAAATTCTCAAAAGGAAACCAATGGGGATATTTCCCATCATTAGCTTTAGCATGGAGAATATCTGACGAAGCATGGATGGAAAGAAGCAAAGAATGGTTATCCAACCTAAAACTTCGTTTAAGTGTAGGTACAGCTGGTAATAACCGTATTAAATCGGGTGCCATTAATTCTACTTTCTCATTAGCAGAGACAAGTGATAAGAACATTTATTTCAATGAAACAAGTGCTGTTGTATTACAACATGCTTCTAATCTTTCTAATCCTGACCTAAAATGGGAAACAACACTTACCCGTAACTTAGGTATTGACTTCGGATTCTGGAACAACCGTTTATCCGGTAGTATTGATGCATACTGGAATACAACTAAAGACTTGTTGATGAATGCAACAATACCTTCAAGCACTGGTTTTTCTACCCAATATAAGAACTTTGGACAGACATCAAATAAAGGTATAGAATTAGCATTAGACGCAGTCATAGTAGATACTAAAGATTTTGGTTTAAATGCCAACTTCAACATTTCTTATAATAGAGCCAAAATTGATAAGTTAGCCGGAGGACAAACCTGGCAAAGTAGTAACTGGGGAGGCAAACCTGCCGGACAAAACGACTTCTTCATTGAAGAAGGAGGACGTCTGGGAGAAGTATATGGATATGAATTGGATGGCTTCTATACTACTGACGATTTTTCATGGGACGGCAGCAAGTGGATACTTAACGAGAATCTCACTGATCCGACAGAACTGATTAAATATAACAATTTTGGTCCGGGCTCACTAAAACTGAAAGCTGATGAAGATGGTAAATTTACGAAGAAACGTCTAGGAAATACAGTTCCAACTGTTACCGGTGGTTTCGGTATAAACATGCGTTACAAGAACTTTGATTTATCAGCCTTCTTCAATTACTCTCTTGGTAACAAGATTGTGAATGCAACCAAGTTAGGTTCAAGTTACTACAATGATACTAAAAAAGGATGGAATTTAAATGATAACTTTACATTAGCTAAACGTTATTCCTGGATTGATCCGTCAACAGGAGAAAACATGCTGAAAAGTTCATATATCAAGAGTAATGGGCTTGATTATACTATTAATCGCTTAAATGAAATAAATGCCGGAGCTTCCATGTATAATCCAGGTTCAATCACAGAAATGCCATTACTTGACTGGGCAGTAGAAGATGGTTCTTTCCTGCGTGTCAATAACATTTCAATCGGATATACATTACCTAAAGTTTTCGTAAACAAAATGTTTATGCAAAACGTACGTATCTACGTGACTGGTTACAACTTGTATTGTTTCACAAAATACTCGGGAGCAGATCCGGAAGTAGATACACGCCGCAGTACTCCAATGACTCCGGGCGTAGATTATTCTGCATATCCCAAAAGCCGCTCATTTGTAGGGGGTATTAATGTTACATTCTAACCCATAAATAGAAAGGAAATACATATATGAAAACTTATATAAAATTAGTATTACTAGGAACCGGATTGTTCAGCTTGCTTTCATGCAGTGACTTTCTCGACCAGTCATCCCCTTCGGAGTTGAAAGGAGAAAATGTTTTTAACTCCGTTGTGTATACAGAACAGGCGTTAAACAAGGTATATGCCGATTTGACATACGACCACACTTATGGTTCCCGTATTCCTATCAATTTCGGTAATAATACGGATATTGAACTGGCAAATGCAACCAAGCAATCGGAAGTTCATCAAAATTCAGAAAGAGGATTAGGGAATTACTATCTAAGCAAAGGATGGGATAAACTCGATACGAACTGGGAAAGATGTTTTGCTATTATTGAGAATGCCAATATCGTTATTGACGGTATTCGTAATAGTGACTTGTTAGCAGAAGGAACTACCACCCGTAAACCAATGCTCCGTTATTTAGGAGAAGCATTAACCATGCGTGCAATGGTATATTATGATATAGTTAAGAATTACGGAGATGTTCCGATGCGCTTTGAGCCTACCCAACCTGATGGTTCTAACATGTATGCAGCAAAAACAGACCGGGATATTATTTTAGACCAGTTGTTAGATGATCTGGACGAAGCTGCCAATTATCTTCCATGGGCAGGTGAAGATGGATATACAACGGAACATGCCACTGCTGGCTTTGCACACGGTCTATTTGCCCGTATCGCTTTATCACGTGCCGGATATAGTATTCGCGAACAGGCAAAAGCAGGTTATAGAAATCATCCGACTTGCAGCGACGGACAATTCCCTACTCAATGTCCGTCTGTAGCTGAAGTTCAAAAATTACACGAACGTGCATTAGCACATTTGGATATTGTAGTAAGCAAACAAGTTCATAAACTGAATCCATCTTTTGAAAACCAATGGGATTTAATCAATAAACGGACACTGGATACCAAATATTATGAAAATCTATATGAGGTAGCTCACGGATTAGGTAGATCTGGTGAAATGGGTTACAGTACCGGAGTTCGTATCAATGGTGCCAGCAACAAATATGGCGCAAAAGGTAATAGCAGTGGTAATATCAGACTTACAGCTTCTTATATTTTATCTTTTGATAATAACGACAGCCGTAGAGATATTACATGTGCTTACTATGAATTAAAACAAACGACAGTAGACAATAAAGCTGTGATAAAAGAGACATTGCTTTCTAACGCTCCTTTCAGTGCCTATGTAGCAAAATGGGACATTCGTAAAATGGATGATGCAATCATCTCTCTGGCACAAAATACAGACCAGAAGTGGGCTCCAGGTATTAACTGGGTAGTTATGCGTTATTCTGATATTTTATTAATGTATGCTGAAGTGATGTATAACTTGTATGGATTAGAAGGCAGCAATCCCAATGGTACCACTACAAAAACTGCACTTGAAGCTTTAACAGAAGTACATATTCGTGCCTTTGACACTGCTGCTCAAAATGCTGCTAAAACTGCAATCGAAGCATCTGCCCGAAACAATTTCATGGAAGCCCTTGACCAAGAACGTGCATGGGAGTTTGCAGGTGAATGTGTTCGCAAATATGACCTGATACGTTGGGGAACACTTTCCGAAAAGCTGGATCAATTCAGAACAGACTACAAAACTATGATTGAGACTGCTCCCAAATTCATCTTCTATAAAATGAAGACAGATGATCCGTATTCTATTGATATGAATAGTATCACTTGGCGTACTGAACAAATTCCTAATGAGCTTAGCAACCTTGAAGATCCAGATAAAGTGAAAGAAGCTGCTAAAACTGCAGGTTATGAATATGTTACCGGTTGGGGAACCAACTATGAATGGAAGAAGGGAGTAGCAGATACCAGTAAAACAACCAATGATTTAAATCTTGAGTATGTAGATGATATCAGCAGTGGTTTAAATGCTACAATCAAAAATAGACATCTATTACCGATAGGCTCCAAAACTGTCTCGGATGCCAACGGTTACATAGAGAACTCTTATAACTTCTAATAAATTATGAATATCATTCAATAATTGATCTCATGAACATGAATTTTATCAAATCAACAAAATACACGGTTTTATCAGGGCTTTTTATAGCCCTGACCGTACTGCTTTCATCGTGTGAGAAGGCAAATGATTGGGAAACAGATAGTGCCTATAATCGTCTGTTCCGTAGTACTAAACTGGCAGTCAGCCCTAGCATCAATGATGCTGAAGTTATATGGAATAATACAATCAATACTGATTATTATATCATTGAAGTGAATACTTCTGAACTTACAGCTGAAAATTATCAGGAAGGATCTGTTATCTTCGGAGAGGATAAGAGTATAAAAAGCTCTCCGTACACTATTGAAGGATTGGATGCAAATACCAGTTATTATATTCGTATCCGTTCATGCTCTGAAACAGCTTCACCTTCCAAATGGGTATATCCGGAAAATACAAGCTTTAAGACCAAGACAGAACAATTAATTGAGGAGATCTCAACCATCACTGGTTCTACTGCCATTATCACATGGAAAAAGAATCAGAGCGTAACCCACTTCTTACTGACGAACACAGAGACTTCAGCAGTAACAAACATTCCAATTTCTTCGGAAATGAATGCAGAAGGTAGTTATCAACTTACAGATCTGGCAGCTTCTACCACATACACTATCGGTATATACAATACTGTTAACGGTGAAGATATATTAAGAGGTGAGAAATCATTCCAAACTACAGAAAACTTCCCGGATGGTTACACACCTGTATATCTTACTGTTGCTGATGATCCAAACGAGGTACTTGCTGCACAAAGTGGAAATGTAGTTCTAGTTGTACCACATTCTACAGCAATCACATTCAGTAAAACTGTCATTGTACCTGAAGCTGTTACATCAATCGTATTCTGGGGAGCAAGTGGCGGAGCTGAACAAGCAACAATGACAACTAAGACTATCTTGACTTTAGGCAACAAAGATGTGGTACGTTTCTATAATTTAAATGTTGATGCACAAGGAGATTATTTCTTTAATCTTCAGAAAGGTGCAGATATGACAGATGATATATCAACCAATATCAACACTTTATTAATAGAAAGCTGTACGATTAGTAACTCTAAATCATTAGTAAGAGCCAAAGAAGGTATAAGCATCCAAATTAATAAAGTTAGTGTAAGTAAATCTATTATCAATGGTTGTAGTGGAGATATGTTTGCTTATAAAGAATCAACAGTCGCCCAAATACCCGTTACTGAAATTACAAATAGCACCTTGATTAAGCCACAAGGACGTATCTTCTATGCAGGAAATGCTGCTTCTTTCTCCATCGATTATTGTACGATGTACGGCTGGGGAGGTTCAAAAGCAATGTTAGAACTGGGAGATAAAAATACCCTAGGCATGTCTTTAGCTATCAAAAATACAATCTTGGCTAATGGTGGAAGCAATAGAAAAGCTCATAATGCAAATGCAGCTGCTAATCTTAGCCTGACTATCGAGAAAGTTTATGGTACCAATGACATGACATTCCATAGCACTCTTGGTGACGTAACCAAATATGATAAGCCATCTACAGAAGTTTTTGAAAATCCGGAAGAAGGAAACTTCAAAATTATAGATGCCCTATTCCCAAGCAGCATTGGTGACCCTCGCTGGACAGAATAATAAAAGAAAGTAGAATGTCAGAAAAGACATAGTAAATAAGAAAGGCTATCAGATAAATGATAGCCTTTCTTATTATCTTCCCACTTTATCCCGATACTCCGTAGGCGTCATTCCAACTTGCGCCTTGAAACATTTACTGAAATAACGCGGATCATTAATACCGACCATATATGAAATCTGCGTCATATTAAACTCTCCCGTTTCTATTAATTGCGTGGCCCGCTTGATACGCATTTCTTTGATAAATTCGATAGGAGCCAGTCCGGTTAGTGTTTTCAGTTTCTTAAAGAAGACAGAGCGGCTGACAGCCAGTTCCCGAACCAAGTCATCTACCACCAGTTCACCATTATCCATATTCTGCTCCATTAATTCCACCAATTTATCCATAAATTTGCGGTCGTTGGGAGACATTTCGAGCGTTGCAGGTACAGTTTCGGAGGTGTCTTCTTCTGCCGATGGCACATCCGTAGCAACAGGTGCATCCTCCTGACCGGCAGAGATATGGATATGCATCAGGCTATCCCGATAGAAACTTTGCAGTTTCTTACGCTGCATCAACAGATTTTCCACACGGGCTTGCAGATAGGTAGCACTGAAAGGTTTCGTGATATAATCATCCGCACCATATTCCAATCCTTCCAGTTTACTTTCAATCGTAGTCTTGGCAGTAAGCAGGATAATAGGTATATGGCTGGTTGTCATATCCGCACGCAGTTCACGCGTCATTTCAATACCGTCTTTCTCGGGCATCATCACGTCACTGATAATAATATCCGGAAGATACTTCAATGCTTTATTCGCTCCTTCCCTACCATCGGCAGCTTCCACTACCCTGTACATCGGAGTAAATATACTACGCAAGAATTCACGTAACTCCTGATTATCTTCAACTAATAACATCAGTTCTTTGGAGTTTTCTTCTTTCGCAGTATCTTCCTCATAAACAGCTTCAATTTTCTCCGAATCATCGGGTATCAGCGTTTCAGACTGAATGGAAGAGTTGGCTATATCCACCACTTGTCCCATCCTTACCGGAGCTTCCGCATCTTCCAGGATAAACTCGGTTTCCTTATCATAATGTTCTTTCCCTTTCAGGAAATCGACTTTGAAACAACTTCCCTCTCCCAAACGACTATCCACGGAAATAGTAGCCTTGTGCATCTCCACAAGCTCTTTCACCAATGAAAGTCCGATACCCGTACTAGCCTGATTGAACAGATTCTTGTCTACCAGATTCTCAAAACGGACAAACAAGGATTTCTTTTTATTTTCCGCGATACCGATTCCCTGATCTTGTACACCGATAGAAACTGTATTCTCATCTTCACGGATAAACATCGTTATCATCTTGCCATTCGGCGTATACTTAAATGCATTGGAAAGCAGATTGAATACAATCTTTTCCAGCTTATCGGCGTCCACCCAAAGATAAAGATGATCCTTTTCCGTCTGAAATAGGAAATCAATCCGATGCTCTTCGGCCACAGCCTCAAAATTATCCATCACCTTGCGCACGAAAGGAACGATGTCCACACGCTGTACCTGCATCTTCATCTTCTTGTTCTGAATCTTACGGAAGTCCAATATCTGATTGACAAGACGAAGCATACGGCTGGTGTTCCTTTCAACCACCACCAACTGTTCGCGGGCATCAGCCGGCAATTTATCATTCTTCAAGACCTGCTCTACCGGACCTGCTATCAACGTAAGCGGAGTACGCAACTCATGGGATATATTCGTAAAGAAGCGCAGTTTTATATCCGAAATCTGCTGTTCGACCGACACTTCATGCTTCAACCGGTAAATGGTGAACAGGATATAAACGGCCACAAGAATAATAATCAGAATAAAAAGTATATAAAGCACGTATGCTATCGGCGTTTCCCAGAAAGAAGGCAGAATGACAATATCCAAGATACGTTCGTTATCCACCCACACACCATCGCTATTGGTAGAACGGACGCGGAGCACATACTCTCCTTTCGGAAGATTCGTATAAGTCACGCTACGCTGTTTATCGGCAAAGGTCCACTGTTTTTCAAATCCGTCGAGAATATAAGCATACTGTATATTTTGCGGATTGGTATAATCGAGTGCCGCGAAATGAACGGAGAAAATATTCTCTTTATGCGAAAGAACCAATTTATCAGCGTCGTCAATATCCACTTTCAACAATGAGTTGCCACCGGGGGTAATGTCCTCATTGGCCACTGTCAGTTTGGAGAATACGATAGGTGGGATATAGCTGCTCTTACGAATAGAGTCAGGATTAAATATAAAGACTCCGCCGCTGGCACCGAAAAGCATGCTTCCTTTAGCTGTCAATGCCGAAGCGGCTTCACTAAAGCGTACGGGGAAAGTGATACTACGTTCGTCATAACTTTCAAAACGTTCTTCAGAGGGGATGAACTTACAAATTCCATTCTCTGTACTAATCCATAGATTCTGCTTACTATCTTCGCGGATGGAAAGCAGGACATCGGAAGGAAGACCATCCAATACGGAATATGACTTGAATTCTCCGTGACCGTCCTTACTGATAGATACCAATTTGTTGAGTCCGCCGCCGAAAGTAGCCAGATAAAGTTCTTTTTTCTTGGTGGAGATAATCCAATGGACATCATTATTACTCAAACTTTGCGTATCATTCGGCATACGGGAGAAATGATAGAACTTCACATCCTCCGGTTTCTTAAAATTCTCATCAAAAGCAACGGCACCCGTAGTTGTTCCTACCCACAAGCGTCCGTTGTTATCGGAAGTGATGAAACGAGCTTTGTAACAAGGATCGATGGGATAACCTTTCAGATTGTTCCGGTGATTGATAAACAATGTCTTTCCAGCTTCATTCTCCGTGATATAATTGATACCTCCGGCAAAAGTTGCCAGCCAGATACGACCATAATGATCTTCATAGACGCAATATACATTATTATCGCTCAAACTGTACATATCATCTTCACGATGAAGATAACGGGTCAGCTTATAAGACATTCCGTTGGAAGAAGTCGGCTCGGCACGAACAAGGCCGTCTCCTTTTGTCGCAATCCAGATGATTCCTTTTGAATCCTGAATAACAAAATAAACGGTTCCCAGCATGGGAGTACCGGTGGTAGAGATCGTGCCGCTTTCGGTGAGGTATCCTTTATAAGTTTTGCCGACATCATACATACGAAGTATGCCGTCTTTCAAGCCAACCCACAAATTTCCCAGTTTATCTTCACACAGGGCACGTACCTCATTATGCAACGATTCGTGTTCATGAGGCATAGGGGTCATCATCGCAAAGGGTACATTTCGATAAGTCACTTTCTCCAATCCTTTAGAATGGGTACAAAGCCACAGATTACCTTGTTTGTCGGAAAAGGCCGAGTGAATCTTATTGGAAAAACGCCAGTCACGGCTGCCCAGTCCGTTATAGAAAGGAACCAAGCATTTTTTTTGAGGATCGAAGTAAGAGAAACCTCCTCCGTAAGGATGTACCCAAAGATAACCGTTTACGTCTTCATGGATATGAAAAGCCGGACGGGAACGTTCGGGATTGCTGTATTCGATAGGAATTTGTTCACGGGTCACCACTCCGGTCGAGGGATTAAAATGAGCTACAACACCCGGTTCTTCCTGTTCGAACCACACTTCCGAAGAACGGTCTACGTATGCAGAAAGGATCGGCTTTGCGGGTAACGCCTTACAAGTCAGGAACGAGTAATGTGCGTTTGTTTTTGTTCGCAGGTTGTAAGTAAAGAAGCCATCCGAATCGGTAGTAATAACGGATACGTCCGGTGCAATGGGATGAATGGAGGTGATCTGTCCTTTTGTGGGAAGCTCGATCAACGTAAACTCTCCGCTTTCTTTCTGATAAGACCAGATGCGTCCATGATCCGAGGCGAAGCAAATATCTTTATCACGTTCCTGCACAGCATAGAAAGCCTGATTCATTCCGCCAAACTTTCCTTTTGTCTCCGTAAAATAAGAATCCGGCTCTTTCTTTCCGGGATGGATCATACCGAGGCCATTATCCGTCAGCAACCAGTCATTGCCGGCTTTATCTTGATGAACTTTGAATACATGTAAAGAAGGAAACAGTTCTGTCTTGCTGGAATAAATATCCCATGTCAAGCGATTATTCTCATCCGGATGCGTCAGGATGCGGATGGCTCCGTCGTTTTCTGTCAGCAGCCAGACGGTTCCGTTGGGCATCACTTCAATGGTATGCACATTGAAAGCACTCCCCTCTTCTCCGGCAGCAGGCACTTGCTCGAATGTCTCTGTCTTCGGGTCGAAACGATGGACACGGTTGTCATAAGTCAGCAACCACAGAAAGCCGTAACGATCTTCATACATACGGTCTACACGGTTATTGGTCAGACTGATGTAGTTTCCCTGACGGGCCTTGTATGTTTTGAAAGTATAACCGTTGAAACGGTTGATACCATCCCAGGTGGCAAACCAAAGGTTGTCTTTGTGATCCTGCAAGATGTTCATCACCGTATTTTGGGATAATCCATCTTCAGTAGAATAGTGGGTGAAAAAACAGTGCTGCTGCGCGTATGTTGAAAACGCAATAGCTAACAAAAGAATTACTGAAATTAAGGTTTTCTTCATCATATCACTCGGTTCTGTGGCGTAAAGATAGAAAAATACTTGTAGTATCATGCAATCTTTAGCGGCTATTTAACAGAATCGGGCCAACATGACTTATGTCTCTATTTTTTTTAAAATATTAGGCAATGCGGCTATCATGTAAAAAGGAAGGTTGATAAGTTTGAAATGTTTTCCCTCATTAGTAGTAACTTCGTCTATAGCATAATTCCCCGACCAGATTCGAACTGCCAAATCATGCTCCGTTTCATTCATAAACTGATGAATGGATTTTAAGTGGGCGTTGTGTCCGTTTTTCACTTCAATTGGAATGATTTTCCCGCCATATATGTATACAAAGTCCACTTCAGCAGAACTCCCCCTTTTAGCCCGTACCCAAAACTTTTGCTTCTTACCTACTTCGTTGGAAAGAGCTTTTAATTCCTGCGCAACGATTTGTTCGGCAGCCATACCTCTCCATGTATCTGTCAAATCTTTACTAAGAAGATATTCTTTTTGTATTTCAGCCGCATAATTTACTAGTCCTGTATCCAGCCAGATCAATTTAGGAGCGCGTTTCAAATCTGTGGTAGCTGGCATTATCGTATGAGTGGTAGGATATACCAACTCCAGCAACAATGCTTTTTCCAGAGTACGGAAAGCCTCGCCCGTTTCACGGGCTTTGTAAGCGGACTGTGCAAATCCTCCTAAAGTGACAGCTTGCCCTGCATACCCCCAACCTTCTTCCAGTATGTAACGAATCACCGCAGCTTGCGTGTTTGTCTCCGCATACTTTTCCACATCATTCTTGTAGGCATTTAGCAGTTGATTGTAAGTATCGGACAAGGATACAACATCCCGGTTGGCAGCATACCTCGCTACAATTTCGGGCATCCCGCCTATCAGTGCATAACTATTAAAAAGTAGCATTAATTGTTGATGGAAAGCCTCCGGCAAACGTGCTTCCAAAATCCAATCTACAAACCGTCCCTCTCCTATTGCCTGAAGAAACTCAATAAAGGAACACGGATGCAAAGCCATATACTCCACCCGTCCTACAGGCAACGAGATGTGTTTGTCCAACATATTTTCCAGAAGAGAACCTGCTGCAATAACATACAACTCCGGCAATTCCTCGTAAAAGTACCGCAACAATGCAACAGCTTGTGGAGACGACTGTATCTCGTCGATAAAAAGCAGGGTTCGTCCCGGCCTCTGCGGCTTATTATCATACAAAAACAATAAAGGCAGCAGCATCTTTACATCATCAGTAGACTCAAACAAATCCTTTGCCTCTTTCTTTTCAAGGTTTAAAGACAGGAAATTATCAAATTCTTTGCCAAACTGCTCAACAATAGTGGTCTTCCCTACTTGGCGGGCTCCTCTCAATATCAGAGGCTTTCTATTATTTTTCTCTGCCCACTCATGCAACTGATTCTGTATCCTTCGTTCAAACATATCGTAATTTGTTTATTTACAGTTACAAATATACAAATTTGTTTCATTGCAGAGGTAAATTTACTCATTTTTTGTTTCATTTCAGGGGTAAATTAGCTTAATTTTTGTTCCATTGCAGGGGCATATTGACTATCAGTTGTACCAGATCGATAAAGTTGTACCAGCTCAATAAAGCAGTGTACCAGTTGAGCATATGCAGTTCCGCCCTTTCAGGGCTTATGTTTGGTGTATACCTATCACGTAGGGCAATGCCCTACGCTATATAATAGAAGGCTTTCAGCCTATTAAACTACTTCCGAAACTTGAGTAAACAATCATATCTGTTCGTCAGATCAACGCTTTACCGTTATCAGTTTATTTCCGTTCTCTATCGGGTTCCATCCGTCTTCTCCTACCAAAACTGCATTTATCTCATATCCTTTCAGATTCTTCAATTGTTGGGAGAAAGCAGCGCGCGCTTTCGGATGGGCTCCTTCGCCCCAACTTTCATATTCGGCATAAAAGACAGTCTTCTCGTTTTCCTTCTTGCCCCAGTTGTTCCAGCCAACGGGAAGAATGTGTTTCCCCAATTCGCAACGGATGAATACAGCTTGCGCATACGGACGCCAGGGACGGGACAAATACACTTTTGTGGCTTCCGGTTCCGCAGTCAGTTTGCAATCATAAAATACATAGCCATATTTTTTACCTTTATCAGTAGAGGGAGCGGTGACATAACCATCCCGTTTGCTATGAATGTGGCAACGGTTGAAAACAGCCGTAGACCAACCGAAGATAAAATCAACCGTTCCTTCGATGTAACAGTCTTCATAATATTGGCGGCTTTGCTTGCTGTATGTATAGAGGGTATCCTGGAAGCCGAGGAAACGACAGTTCTTAAAATAGACACGATCGGCAGACACAAAGCAGGCAACTGCCTGTCCTACGGGACCTGATGAGTTCTCGAATGTGATATTCTCCGCATAAAAATCGGGGGCATAGATGTAACAGCTGGACGAACCGGAAGTTCCCATGTTCTCGCCGAATACATTTTTCTTGTTTGCAAAACCGTCATAAGTCAGTATCGCACCGTCTTCTCCAATCAAAGAGATATTAATCTTGGATTCAGGGATGATGAGCTTCTCTTTATAAGTTCCTTTACGAATCAGGATAGTGGTACGGACGTCTTTGCGAAAATCGGGAACAGCATTGATAGCTTCCTGCACGGTAAAGAAATCACCGCTACCGTCTTGGGCCACTACATAATCGAATTGACGGATATATTTCGCCAGTTCCGGAATTTCCTTGCCGATGGCATCCACTGCCAGTCCGGCAATTGTTCGTGCTCCGTATACGTTTAAGTGAGTATTGTCTTCACGACCTTTCGGGAAAGCCGGCACCTGATTGGGTTCGACAAACATGAATAGTTTCTTTGATTCTACAGGTCCAAGTCCCTGCACCAGGTCATGAGTAATCTTGTTCATGTCTATGAAAGTCACTCCCAGTTCTTTTGCCACATTGCGGGGAGCATCCAGATAGGCGCCATGTGTATCGAATAAAACAGTTCCTTCTTTCGGTTGTTCCTTTTCCCCTGGTGTACGGCGAACATCTTTTGCGATGGCATCATCCTTCGGCTGTACGAAGTTTCGACGGACAATAGAGTTGAACAGTACCGGTATTCCACCTTTGGCGCGGGTTTCATTCACATACCGACGAAGATTCTCATCAAAAGTACTACCAGGATCGGTGTGACGGGTAGAGTCTGCTTTCTCATCATTATGGCCGAACTGGATAAAGACATAATCTCCTTTTTTCACTTTAGAAATTACTTTTTCCCAGCGTCCTTCGCTGATAAAACTCTTGGAACTTCGACCGTTGGCGGCATGATTGTCTATCCGTATGTCTTCGGAGAAGAATCCGGGAAGTACCATTCCCCAACCACGTTCGGGATTTCCTCCGTCTATTTTCTTGTTAGCCATTGTCGAATCACCTATCATAAAGATAGTGATGACCGGTTTGTCTGCACGAAATGCAGAAAAAAGAATAAGAGCCGTTGCAAGTAGCCCTACCATTTTAACCCTAAATGTTTTCATATTCTTCATCCCCTCCTACGAGTTTTATTTTTTATTTTTATCTGCCACCTGCAACGTTTTGCTTGTATCTTACTTGCAATCAACCGATTGCAGCGTTGCAGATACCGTTGCAGATACCGTTGCAGATGTTTATCTGCAACACCTTATATAATCCTGTTTTGCACGCAGGCAAATTCAGTTTCCACGCATAGGAACTACAGTTTCCCCGGGAAGAAACGCTAGTTTCCACGTAGAGAAACGACAGTTCCCACATAGGGAAACTGCAGTTTCCTGCCTTGGAACGGGAGTTTCAAGCTAGGGAAAACAAAGATCCAACCCCGGAAACAAAAATTTCAAGCTGCATAAACAGTCGGAAACCCTACGTATTTTTATTTATAGGGATACCAATTACTGCTTTCCTTAAAGATATTTTGCGGAGTATACTTCATTGCCTCCTTATTTGTCAACTGTTTAGCCCATGCCACACGCCCGGAAGCATCTGCGCCCGCACCCGTATTTCCGAATTCGGCATAACGGGCTGTCTTTTCGTTCTCCGGATTCCTCCAATTGTGCCATCCTTCGGGACGGATATGATTACCAAACTCACAATTGATAAAGACCGTTGCCGCATAAGGACGCCACGGACGACCCAAATATACTTTTTTCACTCCCGGAGCGGCTGTCAGCTTACAGTTTTTAAATACATAACCGAATTCTTCACTTTGAGGAGTGGAAGCGGCAGTGATATACGAATCACGTTTACTATGCAGTTCGCAATATTCGAATAGAGCAGTGGAAGGACCAAAAATAAAATCGGTAGTTCCTTCAATATAGCAATTTGTGAATAAGAGACGCGCTCCTTCGGTTCCTGTATAAATAGTATCCTGATTTCCCAAGAAACGACAGTTGACAAACATCAGTCTGTCACCTTCGGTGTGAAGAGCTACCGCTTGCCCCAGTGGAGCCGCATTATTTTCAATCGTCAGGTCTTTGAAAGTGATGTCATTTCCCTCCACTTTTACCGTATAGGTGCGGAAAGTACCCATCTTATTGATATTGGCATGGTCATCGTAAGTGATAATCGTTTTTTCTGCGCTTTCGCCCACTAATTGCACATTCTTCACCCAGGAAGGAATGACCAGCTTTTCTTTGTATATACCATTCTTAATATAGATCGTCACCGTATAATCCATAAAAGCGCGGACAGCTTCCACGGCTTCCTGAATGTTACGATACTCCCCTGTCCCGTCGCGTGCCACGACTAATGTGTCTTTGCGTTGCTGTTGTTGTGCATAAACAGATGTTGCTCCCACACCCAGTAGAAGCAAACACATCATTCCTTTAAAAATAGTCCTTTTCATTGTCGGAAATTACTTTTGTAAACGTTCGTATTCCAAGCTAGCCATAATAAAAGGTCCTACGGCTTTAGGATCGTTATTGCGGATAGTTTCATTAATATAATAGTCATAATCGCCGGAACGATAGACCTTTCCTCCCAATCCTGCCACTGCACAAGCCTTGGTGATGGTTACCAATCCGTTCTTGTCCACTTCGATAAAATTATCCAGGAATCCTTTGTAGCCTTTCAATGCCACATCCAGATAAGACTTATCAATATATCCCAGACGAACAGCCTTAAAGAGCGAATAAATGAACATAGCGGAACAGGAAGATTCTACGTAATTACCTTTATCACCACTCCGGTCCATCACCTGATACCATCCTCCGGTCTTCGGGTCCTGAAGTTTCTTCACCTGCACAGCTACATTATTCAATATATCAAGCAGGGAATCTCTTCCGGCTTCATGTTGCGGAATAAATTCGAGCACATCCACCAATGCCATCGCATACCATCCCATTGCACGTCCCCACGTATGTTTCGACTGTCCGGTCACCGGGTCCGCCCAACGTTCGGTGCGGCTTACATCGCACGCATGACGATAAAGACCATTTTTAGGATCGTACGTATGACGGGCACAAGTGACAAACTGGTTGATTACATCTGCATAGTCCTGCGGAAGATTATTACGGAATGCATATTCCGCGTAGAAAGGAGCTCCCATGTAAATTCCGTCCAGCCACATTTGGTGGGGATAAATCTTTTTATGCCAAAAACCACCGTCCTCATTACGCGGTTGTCCTTCAAACTGGCTATAAAGCAGGTCGAGCGCTTTCTTATATTTAGGATTCTTGGTCTGCTCATAGATACGGAAAAGGATTTTTCCGGAGTTGATACGGTCGAGACTGTAATCGGTTAATTTATAAGCGGTAATGCTTCCGTCCTCGTGCACCATTGTATCCGCATACGCGATGGCGTAATCACGAATTTTCTTGTCGCCATAAGCGTCGTACACATCGAGCATGGCTCCCAGTTCAAGTCCGTGGCAATAATCCCACTTCAGTTTCGGCTGAAAGTCGAGCTGCCAGGATTCGGGGTAACGGATCATTTCCGATTCAGTCAGTCGCACAGACCAGGGAAGTTTGCTGTCTACCTGTTGTGCCGATACGGAAGCGGTCATTGTAACCAATAAAGCCACTATAAAAAAATTATAAAAAGGAGTTCGTCTCATGGTTTGTTATTTTAAGGATTCAACATAGTCTTTTTTCACGGTACGAAAGTAGTGTTTTTCCTCCAAACCCAGTGGGATTTTTTAGTCAAGTAGGTGCATTTTTTGTTTTTCGTGCACGGAAACGACTAATTTTGTGCACGCAAACGTCAAAAATGTCCATTTTTGATGCAATATCTCATAAATTAAGAGTTTCGTTTTGGAAGAAAGCAAAAAAGGTCTTACTTTTGGCACGGTTTACAACTAATACCCTCTGGGGAAACACAGGTAATTTATCATTAAAACAGAGAAAAAATAGAACAGAATGGAAGAAGTATTTAAGTACATTATCGGTCTTGGAGCGGCAGTAATGATGCCAATCATTTTCACGATTTTAGGAGTATGTATCGGTATTAAACTTCCCAAAGCGCTGAAGAGCGGTTTGTTGGTTGGTGTCGGTTTCGTTGGTTTATCAGTAGTGACGGCATTGCTCACCAGCAGTCTGGGTCCGGCATTAAGTAAAATGGTTGAAATCTACGGATTGGAATTGGGAATTTTCGACATGGGTTGGCCTTCTGCTGCGGCGGTAGCTTACAACACTTCTGTAGGTGCTTTCATCATCCCTGTTTGCTTGGGAGTCAATTTATTAATGTTGCTTACCAAAACAACCCGTACCGTCAATATCGACCTTTGGAACTATTGGCACTTCGCATTTATCGGTGCTATCGTGTACTTCGCTTCCGACAATATCTATTGGGGATTCTTCGCTGCCATCATCTGTTACATCATTACACTGGTAATGGCTGATATGACTGCTCCTGCTTTCCAGAAGTTCTATGATAAAATGGACGGTATCTCTATTCCTCAACCGTTCTGCCAAAGTTTCGTTCCGTTTGCTATTGTAATCAATAAACTATTGGATAAAATTCCGGGATTCGACAAGCTGAATATCGATTCTGAAGGTATGAAAAAGAAATTCGGATTGATGGGTGAACCGCTGTTCTTGGGTATCGTAATCGGTTGCGGTATCGGCGCATTGGGTTGTGCCAGCTGGAAAGAAGTATTGGATAATATTCCGGGCATTTTAGGACTGGGTATCAAGATGGGTGCGGTGATGGAATTGATTCCACGTATCACCAGCCTCTTTATCGAAGGTTTGAAACCGATCTCTGACGCTACCCGCGAACTGATCGCTAAGAAATATAAAAATAACACCCGTTTGAGTATCGGTATGAGCCCTGCACTGGTTATCGGTCACCCGACTACCCTGGTGGTATCTCTGCTGTTGATCCCTGTCACTATCTTCCTGGCTGTTATCCTTCCGGGCAACCGTTTCTTACCTCTGGCTTCTCTGGCAGGTATGTTCTACCTGTTCCCGATGATTCTGCCTATTACAAAAGGTAACGTAGTGAAATCATTTATTATCGGCCTGGTGGCATTGATTGTAGGTCTGTATTTCGTAACAGGACTGGCAGGCTTCTTCACACTGGCTGCTAAAGATGTATACGAAGCAACAGGTGACCCGACAGTAAATATCCCCGCCGGTTTTGAAGGCGGCGCGCTTGACTTTGCTTCCAGTCTCTTCTGCTGGGGTATCTTCCACCTGACTTACAGTCTGAAGATTATCGGCCCTGCCATCCTCGTGGCACTGGCACTCGGAATGGCTATCTACAACCGTATCCGCATGACTAGAAACGACACAAAGAACGCATTGAACAGTAATAAGGAATAAGTCGAAAAGCCTTTAACTGATAATAATAAGTGGTATATAATATATAACTCAATAAAAAACTCGAAAGATGAAAAAATTAGCAATTGCAATGATGTTGGGTATTGCAGCAATGTCTGCCTCCGCCCAGGTGAATTACAAGATGCAAGTGGCTTGCAGTCCGCAAGACGTGAAAACGTATGATACTAACCGCTTGCGCAGTAGCTTCCTGATGGAAAAAGTAATGGTTCCAAACGAAATCAACGTTACTTATTCTATGTACGACCGTCTGATCTTCGGTGGCGCAGTGCCTGCAACAAAAGAATTGGTACTTGAAACAATCGACCCGTTGAAATCTAAATTCTTCCTCGAACGCCGCGAACTGGGTGTCATCAACATTGGTGGCGAAGGTATCGTAACCGTAGACGGTAAAGAATATACGCTGAAATTCAAAGATGCCCTGTACGTAGGTAGAGGCAAGCAGAAAGTGACTTTCAAGAGCAAAGATTCCAGCAATCCTGCCAAATTCTACATCAACTCGGCTACTGCCCACAAGGAATACAAAACTCAATTGATTACTATCGACGGACGTAAAGGTTCTCTGAAAGCAAACTCATTCGCTGCCGGAAAGCTGGAAGAAAGCAACGACCGCGTTATCAACCAGTTGATTGTTAACAACGTACTTGAGGAAGGTCCTTGCCAATTGCAGATGGGATTGACTGAACTGAAACCGGGTAGCGTATGGAACACCATGCCGGCACACACTCACTCTCGTCGTGTAGAAGCATACTTCTACTTCAATGTACCGGAAGGAAATGCTATCTGCCACTTCATGGGCGAACCTCAAGAAGAACGCGTCGTATGGATGCAGAACGAACAAGCTATCATGTCACCGGAATGGTCTATCCACGCTGCTGCCGGAACAAGCAACTACATGTTTATCTGGGGGATGGCAGGTGAAAACCTCGATTACGGAGACATGGACAAGATCAAATATACAGAAATGCGCTAACCGTTGCGTATTCCTGTATGACATATAATTTTTCAGACGCAGATAACGCGGATAGCACGGATCAAAAATAAGTATCCGCATTATCCGCGTCATCTGCGTCTAAAAGATTAGACTCATTTGCTCTTGATTCACAACTCGTTTATCTTCTTTCTGTATTCCCCCCAACGTTGCAAATGATAATGCTATGAGACATTTTTATATCTTTTGAAACAAATAGCATATATAATGCAACGAATAATACATGATTTTGACCAATTTTTACAAATAAAATTCAGTTGAAATACCGACCTTTGTCAACGAAACAAAATCTATTTAAATCCATTATCATGAATGCATTTCAAAAAACAGGCGAAAAGATGACAAACTACAGATGGACCATCTGTGCTATGCTATTTTTTGCTACTACAGTTAACTATCTCGACCGTCAGGTTCTCTCATTAACGTGGGATGAATTTATCAAACCGGAATTCCACTGGGACGAATCTCACTACGGTACTATTACTTCTGTTTTCTCCATTGTATACGCTATATGTATGCTGTTTGCCGGTCGTTTTGTCGACTGGATGGGAACTAAAAAAGGTTTTCTATGGGCTATCGGTGTATGGTCGGCAGGTGCTTGTCTTCATGCCGTTTGTGGTATTGTCACAGAAGCACAAGTTGGGCTTCATAGTGCAGCAGAACTGGCCGGTGCCACAGGAGACGTGGTAGTGACTATTGCTACTGTCAGTATGTACTGCTTCCTCGCCGCCCGCTGTATCCTCGCTTTAGGAGAAGCCGGTAACTTCCCTGCCGCTATTAAAGTAACCGCAGAGTACTTCCCTAAAAAAGACCGTGCTTATGCTACTTCTATCTTTAATGCCGGTGCATCTATCGGAGCATTGATCGCTCCTCTTACCATTCCTATCCTGGCAAAAATGTTCGGTTGGGAAATGGCATTTATCGTAATTGGTGGACTTGGCTTTATCTGGATGGGATTCTGGGTGTTTATGTATGATGCCCCGTCGAAAAGCAAACATGTCAATCAGGCAGAGCTTGACTACATCGAGCAAGATAATCGCGAAGCAGGCAGTGCTCCAATGACAGACGAAAAAGATGAAAAGAGAATGAAGTTCTGGCAATGTTTCAGCTACAAACAAACATGGGCCTTTGTCTTCGGTAAGTTCATGACTGACGGCGTATGGTGGTTCTTCCTTTTCTGGACTCCGTCTTATCTGAATACACAATTCGGTATCAAAACCTCCGACCCGCTGGGTATGGCGTTGATCTTTACGCTTTATGCAGTGACTATGTTATCTATCTATGGTGGTAAATTACCTACTATCTTCATCAACAGAACAGGTATGAATCCGTATGCAGCCCGTATGAAAGCGATGCTAATCTTCGCCTTCTTCCCGCTGGTTGTACTGTTAGCACAACCGTTAGGTACTGTTTCTCCATGGTTCCCGGTTATCTTAATCGGTATTGGTGGAGCTGCTCATCAATCTTGGTCGGCCAATATATTCTCTACCGTAGGCGATATGTTCCCAAGAACAGCTATTGCAAGTATCACCGGTATAGGTGGTATGGCAGGAGGCGTAGGCTCTATGATTCTTCAGAAAGTGGCAGGTAACTTGTTCGTATATGCTTCCGGAACAACGATGGTTGACGGCAAAGAGGTGGAAATGACAAAAGAATTACTCGAACAAGGAGCACAATTCGTACACCCAGCCATGACATTCATGGGATTCGAAGGCAAACCAGCCGGATATTTCGTTATCTTCTGCGTATGTGCAGTAGCTTATCTGTTGGGTTGGGTTATCATGAAGGCATTAGTTCCGAAATACAAACCTATCGTATTAGAGTAAATCTATTCGAACAGATAGAATCGTTAAAAACAAAAGAGTAACTCGTCGCCGAGTTACTCTTTTGTTTTTAACCAATTATTCAAAAAAATGAAAAATGAAAAAATAAAAAAGCCTCTTCTCACGAAGAAGGCTTTTTAGGTTTACTTATCCTGCATCATCCTCCTGCAAAATTTTTAACCGAAACACTAGAAACAGTGTTTTTGCATTCCTATAATGAAGTATAGTAAACGTTAAGATGAAAAAAAGGGAAGTCTCACGACTTCCACAATTCTTCTAACCTTAAATCTAAATCTCTATGAAAAAAACGTGTTGCAAATATAGGCGTTTGTTCAACATAGAGGTGTTAATGAATTGCATAAAGAGAGAATAAAAACTAACATCTGCAAAATGATGCAATTTTTCAGAAGCTTTCTATTAATTTTAATAAACTTTTATAGAGTGGATTGCGTTCGAGTAGTTCGGGAACTCCTGTAATGAACATCTGTTTTCTTGCACGGGTCAAGGCAACATTCAGTTTCCGGTCGATCAAAACGCCCTCTTCTTCCGTCAGATTGGATAGAAATTTTAATTGATAAGGGTAGTTGACACAGAAGGAATAGATTATTACATCACGCTCGCTTCCCTGGAACCGTTCTACTGTGTCAACCAGGATTCGGTTCAGAGCTGGAATACCTAATGATTCTATTTCTTTTTTTATCAATGCTATCTGACTCCGGTAAGGGGTAATGATCCCTAAAGTACGGGATTCGTCAAAATCTGTCTGATGATCTTCATAAATGCGAGCAGCTAAGTCGGCAACAATACGTGCTTCCGAATAGTTGATCTTTGCAGATGCTCCGGCCTTCTCCGGCACAGAGGGATAAAAAGCCAAACGACAGATAGTATCGGATGATTCTATTTGGTGAGGCAGGCCGACAGGGATCAGACGCCCTCCATAAAAGGCACGATTAGCAAACAAAGCAACTTCCGGATGCATTCGCCCTTGACGGCACAGCATATCGTAGGAGCGATGAACTGTTGCAGTACAGTTCCGGTAGAGGCGTTCAAACAAGGAATCTTTCAGATTGGTCAACCCGATAGACAGTAAAGATTCATCATAAATGGCCGATTGCTCCGTATTTTGCTGTACCACAGCAGGCAGTTGTTTATGATCTCCGATCAACACAAACTTATCTATTGCATCTTTTCCGTCTTCTCCACGTGCACAGAGAATGCCTAACAACTGCGGTTCCAATATTTGGGTAGCCTCATCAATAATGGCTACATCAAAATGCTTCAAACGAAACAGTTCCGGTTTGCCGGAAATAGCCGCTACCGTTCCCACAATAATCCGACAATTCCGGATACGTTCGTACACTTCCGAACGACGGTTACAAGAGGATAATTCATTTTCAATCAGATGCCCGCGGTAGGCTTCATCACATGACAATTCGCTTCCTACACGTATAAAATCAACAGCCGGAGCAATGGAAGCCAGCGACTTGCATATCTCATCGACAGCCCGGTTGGTGTATGAAAGCAAAAGAATCTGCGCATCTTTATCTGCATGAAAAGTCTCTACCATTTTCTTCAGGGCACATGAAGTTTTGCCTGTTCCCGGAGGTCCGATAAGGAGGAAATAATCCTGTGCGGCTTTTGCTTTCAGGGCAATTCGCGTAAAATCGTCTTCCGAACGGGAAATCATGGAATCCAATGATTCATCAAAACGAGGAGGACGCTGTGACAGCAACAAGTCACGACGTTCCTTCCTTGCAGAAAGATAAATATATAACCCCTGATACATCGAGCGGAATGTTGTATCCATTGTATCATGTTCTATCGCATAAAGGCTTTCGGCAGGAAGTACGGATGGGTTCTGCTGGGTAGCACGTAAGCGGATACCTATTTCGTTTTCTGTCAAGTATTCAATATTGCCCTTGAAAACCATTTTATTGGTAACGTTATCTGTATCACTGTTTCGTTCATAAAGGATAATGGCGTCGCCTTGGCGGAAATTAGGGAGAGAAGTCTCTGTTTCAAGAGCTTCACTTCTGACAGTCTTACTTGCAGAGGCTCTATTTCCAAGAATATCATTTCCAATAGCTTTATCTCCGGTAATGTCATTTCCAATAGCTTTATCTCCAGTAATATCATTTATGGTAGCCTCATTCAACAAAGTTTCCCTAGCCTTTTCCTTTTTAAGGAAAGAAAAAGTAAGTCCGGCCTTATGTTCATCGGCCGCATGATTCTCCTTTATTTTCAAATCATAAATGATTTCTCCGGCCTCGCATTTCTCCGCTAATGTAGAAAGCCATAAAGAAGCTGCCCCGGTACGTCCTTCATAATCCACATCACCGGATTTTGAGGTATAAAGTTCCTTTGTAATAAAGTTGTACACCGCATAGAAGTAATTCTTTTCCAGTGGAGAAAGAGCTTTCAGTTTCGATTGAAAGTTATCAATAGAAGGACGCAGATATGTTTCCCAAAAACGTCCTTTCAATCCTCGTTCATTCAAGGTGGAGGCATTGATTTCTTCCAGTTTTTGTGCCGTATATTCCAGACTGTTGCGTAATTGGACGCCATATTCATCGGCCACAATGCGGTTACGCAAGTCAATCACCCGACGTACCATCGCCCACGAAGGACGGGAGGGATAAAGGAGCGGATAACGGGTATAAAGCAAATAGGCTTTCACTTTCCGGTGATCCATTCCCATCGAATATTGCAGGACTGCTTGATAAAGTAACATCTGTACTTTATTATTCTCCTTCGGCTCTACCTTGCCCCGGATAGCGTATTCATCCGCCTTGCCGGATTTCATTTCTATGAAAGAAGACATGTCCCGCTGCATATAGTCGAGACGTCCCTGAAGTCCGAGTGCTTCACAGATATAAGAAGGTTCGAGCACGGCATCCGTCTTGTCCAGTTCATAACCGGCTGCATGAAAGGTATCATTGACCGTTTCACGAATATGATCGAAGTGCAGTTTGCAGTCCTCAAAGAATTGGCGTTCTTTCTCTTTGTCGCGCAAATCGGAACAGGCAGCCAGCTCAATAGGATAACGCCGGAAGGCTTTCTGCATACAGGTACGATAATCTATGTCTTCACTCTTCGCATAAATCCATTCGTCCAGGAAAAGATTGGCTATATTTCCCAGCAACAGAGGCCGGGCATTTTCGATCGGTTGAAGACGGGAAAGAAAATAATTGGCCGGATGATGCCCGTAATCACGGAAACATTCTGCCAAAGAACTGATGTCAAGTAAATAATCCGGTTCGAGTACAATGAAAGAAGGAGTCAGGATTCCCGCCTCATCCACTGCAACATCCAATAAATTGACCTGGGCATGACGCCAAAGCAGTTTGCACGTTTCTGCAAACTCTTCATTGATTTGAGGAATATTATAACGAACTAAATATGGTTTCTCCGAGACTTCGTCCAAGGGAGTCACATACAAATATTGCTCGTCGGCATACTGGAAGCAGACACGCATTCGCTGCACCCGTTCGCGGGCAGGAGGCGCAACCAGGTAGGTGGCATCCGCACGCGGAAGTAGCCGGTATAGTTCCAAGGGAATATCCTCTTCCAGGAGTTTACGAATAAAGAAAGCTAATGTTTTCGCATCGCGCAAGAGTTGTTCCCGGTTGGGCTCCTGCTGGCGGTTCAGGATAGCATTCGAAGTGAGCCGGAAAGTATGCAGCCGGTTCTGCTCTGCAACAGAGAGACCGACCTTAGCCGCCACAAAACTGATTCGTGCGGAAAGGTCGGTCATCTGTAAGCTTTCGTTTTGCATTTGCGCGCGACAAATACGCTCCAGCAAGTCGCGCATTTGCTTATATCCTACGGCAAGATAAGCATCTTCCGCCCGGCAAACTGCTAAAAGGATTTCATAAGATTCTATCGCTTCACTCTTCGGACAGGGCAACTTCATCTCCAGCTTCATCTTCAACTTCCTCTTCTGTTTTCTTCTTGTCCTTTATCATCAAAATACTCATCTCGTACAACAGATAAAGCGGAATAGCAACAACACTCAAGGTGAACGGGTCTCCCGTCGGAGTAATAATAGCAGCAGCTATCACTATGACGACAACCGCATGACGGCGGTATTTCCGCAGGAAGGACTTGTTGACCACTCCCATTAAAGAAAGCAACCATGTAACCAATGGAAGTTCAAAAGCCAATCCCATGCAGAGAATCAGCATCATAAAATTGTCGATATAAGAATTGAGCGACAGGATATTCTCCACTTCCGAACTCAACTGATAAGTAGAAAGGAAACGGAGAGTCAACGGATAAACCATAAAGTAGCCCAACAGTACACCGATGAAGAACATCAGTGTTCCGATAGTCAATGCTTTACGCACGCCCTTTCTCTCATTCGGATAAAGGGCGGGATTGATGAAACGCCATATTTCAAAAAAGATATAAGGCATAGCCGTCACCACCGACATCCAAAATGCTGTCGACATGTGAATAAAGAAAGGAGCAGCCAAGTTGATATTGACCAGCTTCACATAAAATTGTTGCGTGAAGAAGTCATCGGTCAAATCAAATGTTTTACCGATATGCCGTAATAAATCGTAGAATATGAAATCATTGTGGCAAGGCGCAAGTATCACATGGTCGAAGAGGTAGGGCATAGCAATAAAATAGCCTATTGCCAATACAAACCAAACTCCAACTACCCGAAAAAGTACCTTACGCAGTTCGTCCAAATGATCCCAAAAGGTCATTTCTGCCATCCGTATGTTGTGCTCTTTTAGTTCTTAGAAGGATCTACAGGTTTGTCCAACTCGTCTTTAGCCTTGTTTATTTCATCTTTCGCTTCGTTCACACCGTCTTTGAAGCTCTTTACGCCTTTGCCTAATCCGCGCATCAGTTCAGGAATTTTCTTTCCACCAAAAAGAAGAAGGATAACCAAAGCGATAATAATCCATTCGGAACCACTGGGCAAAAAGCCTAACAATAATAAGTTTGTCATAAGTTTATTTGATATAAGAGGTTTTTAATAGTTGCTGCAAATATAATCATTTTCACCACAGATTACACGGATTCACACAGATTTATAGCTTATCTTTCGATTTATTGCTACTATATATTCTCTGCAATCTGTGTGAATCCGTGTAATCTGTGGTGAATTAATCCTGATAATATACCCGTTTCACCCGTGTCGATATACTTGTCAACACTTCATAAGGGATCGTTTCCAGCTTATCGGACAACACCGTAATCGGCAGATCATCACCGAAAATGATAGCCTGATCGCCTTCCCGACAATCAATATCCGTCACATCAATCATGCAAACGTCCATACAGATATTCCCCACATAAGGAGCTTTCTTTCCGTTCACCAGGCAATAGGCGTTGCCGCGTCCCAAGTGGCGGTTCAGTCCATCCGCATAACCGATAGGAATAGCTGCAATGCGTGAAGGACGTACCAAATGCCCCATCCGGCTATATCCTACCGTATCTTCTTGAGGAACATCCCGGATCTGAAGGATGGTGGTCTTGAGCGTACTTACATTATGTATTATCGAATTGTCTATCGGGCTGACTCCATAAAGTCCGATTCCCAAGCGCACCATATCGTACTGTGCTTCGGGGAAACGCTCGATTCCTGCCGTATTACAGATATGACGGAGAATCTTATGAGAGAAGGCGGCCTGCAATTCTTGCGAACCTTTCTCAAACAATTCAATCTGTCCGCGGGTGAAAGCGTCGAACTGTGACGAATCACTTCCTACAAAATGAGAAAATACCGAACGGGGAATCACCGCGCTCTGATTCTTCAGTCGACGGATAAGCAATGGAATATCCTCTACCGCAAAGCCCAAACGGTGCATACCTGTATCAAGTTTCACATGAATGGGGAAGTTGGTGATTCCTTCTTTCTCCGCAGCTTTGATAAGTGCGTCGAGCAGATGGAAATTATAGACTTCCGGTTCCAGTTTATAATCAAACATGGTTTTGAATGCGGTAAGTTCCGGGTCCATAATGATAATAGAGGCGGTAATGCCTGCCTTGCGGAGTTCGGAACCTTCGTCAGCAACGGCTACAGCCAGATAATCGACATGGTGTTCCTGTAAACTCTTGGCAATTTCATACGAACCGGCTCCGTAAGCTGATGCTTTCACCATACAGATCATCTTTGTTTCCGGATGGCGAAGCATAGAACGGTAATGGTTCAAGTTGGCTACCATCGCCCCGAGATTTACTTCAAGAATGGTTTCATGCACCTTCAATTCGAGGGCTTCGGATACCAGATCAAAGTTGAACACGCGGGAACCTTTCACCAGAATCACTTCCGAATGAAGCGATTTGAGTATATTGGATGCAAGGAGTGCTTCTGTGTTAGGAAAGAAATAGCGTTCGAGATCATCATCAAAACGGGCGGAACAAGAAGATATCTCCTGCCCTACTCCAATCAGTTTATTAATACCTTTACTCTGTACCAATTGTGCCACACGCCGATAAAGCGTAGCGGTACTTTGTCCGGTTTCCAGTATATCCGACAGGATAAGCGTCCGTTTCAAGCCTTTCTTTTCCGAGCGGCGTACAAGGAAATCGAGAGCAATATCCAATGATGCCAGGTCTGAATTATAGCTATCATTAATCAGTACACAGTTATTCTTTCCTTCTTTCACCTCCAGACGCATGGCAATCGGTTCGAGACGGGCCATCCGCTCGGTTATCTGGTCGGCAGGTGTCATCAGGTAAAGACAAGCTGCCAGACAATTCAGTGCATTTTCAATGGAAGCGTCATCGATGAAAGGAATACAGAAAGTATTATCCATCTCCAGATAACGATAGGATATAACGGTATGATCTTCTTTCTTGGTCACACGGCTGATATACAACGGGCGTTCAATGTCGGTACGGCTCCAGGCAATCTCACGTGCCGTCAGCATTGATTTTGCGACACAATTGCTGATTAACTCGTTATCACCGTTGTAAATCACGACATCACAGTCTTTGAAAAGCGTTAGCTTTTCCATGCATTTCTCCTGCAAAGAGAAGAAGTTTTCCTGATGGGCACCACCGATATTGGTCAGAATACCAATAGTAGGCTTAATCATTCGTTTCAAAGCTCCCATCTCCCCCATCTCGGAAATGCCGGCTTCGAAAATACCCAGTTCGGCTTCTTCAGAAAGTTGCCACACAGAAAGTGGGACTCCGATCTGCGAATTATAACTGCGTGGAGAACGAACGATGCAACGATCCGGGCTAAGCAACTGGTGCAACCACTCCTTCACAATGGTTTTTCCATTACTGCCAGTGATACCAATCACAGGGATTTTAAATTTATCACGATGTGTTTCAGCAAGCTTCTGCAAAGCTTTCAGAGGATTGGGAACGATGAGGAAGTTGAGAGTTGAGAGTTGAGAATTGAGAGTGGGCTGCGCACCATCATGCTGCATAGAACTCTCAACTCTCAACTCTCCATTCTCAACTTCTTTAAAGTCTTCTTCCGTAATTACAAAATTACGTACGCCCCGGTCATATAAATCAGGGATATAACGGGCTCCGCTATTTCGTTTGGTAGTTAAAGCAAAAAAAAGAGTTTCTTCCGGAAAACTCAAAGAGCGGCTGTCTGTTAGCAGCCAATCAATAGTCGCTTTATGTTTGCCCACACGGCGGGCACCGATACTTTTGGCTATGGATTCAATCGCATATGACATAGTTCTGTTTCTTTTTGAAAATCTAAGTACGGGTATTTTCCGATAAGTCGTTCTATTTTTAACACTATTTGTCCTAAAAAGCGTTGATACGCCTCTGACTCGGGATGAAAGGGCTTGTGCGCCAAGTCCCGGCGGATGTCTTGCACAGCTACGATAACCTGCTTTGTTTCAGAAGAAAAGAAGGTTTCGGAGAAGCGTTCCCACAGGTAACGAATCGCCAGAGGAGACGGATGCAACATATCGTCGGCATAGAAGCGATAATCACGTAATTCGTCCAATATGATTTCATAAGAGGGGAAATAGAACACTCGTTCCGGGAACAGTTGTTGCAATCGGTCGATGGCAAGCAGCAGAGTCGATTTGCTTAACTGGTTGGCGTGCATCCCGTCGCGTATATGACGGATCGGGCTGACTGTAAACAACCATTTTAGTTCCGGATTCAGGGCTGACATTTCGGTGATGAGTGCTGTATAATCTTCTACAATTTCTTCTACAGACAGAAGCCTACGATTAAATTTATTCTCAGGCAGTTTATGACAGTTAGACACTACCTTTCCCGTTTCTTTCTGCTCATAAACATAAGCAGTTCCAAAAGTCAACATCAGCCAGTCAAGTTTTTGCATAGCCTGATGAACTTGTAACAGCCGAATATTGATATTCTGCAATGTACTTTCCAAGGTAGGTCCAGAAAAAAGACCATGATGCATAGGACTATGCCAAAGGTCATTATGGAAAAACAAGTCACCCTTCTTATATACTTTTCTTTTTAAGATTTCAATCAGAACAGCAGAAAGAGAAGAAGGGTTGTAAAGAATACCAAAAGGATTCAAATCTAATTGAAATTTGGCATCTTTCAAAAAATTCCCTACATTTTGGACAAAGCAAGATCCCATCATGAGTATTTGTCCGGCATGAGTAATAGGCGGTAAACCAACAGGTAACTCTATTTGTGTACGGAAATCCATATTATTTTCTCTTTAAAAATTTCAAACTATTCTCCAAGCACTACCCAATACCCATATCGTTTGCTTCCTACGCGTTTTAATAAGCCCAACTTCTGTAAACGTGCCAAGTTATATTTTATACCATCGACTGTTATACCTTCAATATGACTATTTAAATCCGCCCGTGTGGCCTCCGGATGTTCTCTTAGATAACTTAAAATCATATTTTGGGCTTCTGTTAATTTCTGGGTAGTGTATTGGGTAGTAGATTGGGTAGTAGATTGGGTAGTAGATTGAGCCGGTCTTCGTTCATTATCGGCACTATCTTCCATATTTGTATTCTCCTGATAATTCTTTTTAATAAACTGTACTTGAAAAGACAAACCAACCTCCTTCCAACATAAATCAATTTCAGGATAAGATTTCATTTCTTCAGCCACCATTTTCAATCCATTACCCCATTGGTCAATGATGCCAAGTCTTTTAAACACAGGAGCTATTACTTTATTTCTTGCATCTGATTGGCGGCTCTCCATTGCCGAATAATCAATAGAGGGTGGTAAAAGACCAGGACTTGTGATCTCAACCATATCATCATATATGGCAACTTTGACATCTTTTCCTGTCAGAGAATAATCTCTATGTACAATCGCATTACGGATAATCTCCCTTATTGCCTTCACTGGATACTCCCAACGTGAAACCGTATATACTCCCTCTATATTTGCTGCTTTATTAATATGCCGAAGTACAAAGTTATAAGTTTCTTCCGCCTGTAACCCAATGTGGACAATAATACTTTTTTGATCTAAAAACTCTTCCGTTCCTGTCCCTTTGAAACGGGCACATTCAACTTTGGCATTCGGAAACATAGAATTACGCAAATTATCATCCGAAAATAGAAGTAAAGCTTTTGTAGGATATTCTTTATCCTGTTCAGTCTTAACCAATTCCAGTTTACGAAGCACTTGAATATTTAAATCTTCACCTGTTTTCTCTTTGTAGAGTAATTTAAACCCACTTATATCCAATTCATCTGCGGACTTATCCATGACAACCTCACTATCAAAAGAAATATTTCTCCGTCTCCGCTCTAACTCTGCAATAATTGTTTCATCAGCTAGTTTATTGGTTGAACCAACCCTAATATAAGTTCCTTTCAGCTTCCCTTTATCTTTAAGATAGTAAGGGGGCATACTTCCACGATAAATACACACTTTAATAAGGTGTTTGTCCTCTATAGTTAAAAAAGAGACTTCAGGTAATATAATCGGATAACATCTATCATATATTAAATTACTAATTTGCTCTTCAATACGAGGTAATTCTTCTTCGGACAACCCTATTATCTGTCGCGGGTTATCATTGATACCTATATAAATTTCACCTCCCGCATCATTGGCAAAAGCCACTACAGTTTTTGCTAAATCAGAATTTGTAGGAAGCTCACCTTTAAATTCTAAACGCCGACCTTCAGACTGGTTTATAAGTTCATTAATAGACATCTATTGAATATATTGTTTTTTAAACTTTTTCTCGAAGCAAAAGTACAATAAAGATATGACAAATAATTGGAGAAGCAAAAGAACTTTCTTATCTTTGTCTTTATCTGATAATCAAACCAACAAACTGCAAAATATAATTATCCATAATATGAATAACATACAAGTTAGCCTAAAAGCAGATAACCAAAACGGAATACTATCCATACAAGGAGTTGATTTATTTAGTATCATAGATACCGACTGGAACTGGAACAATATTTCATTCATACAAATCAGCTATCAATGAATATTTCTAATCAATTATTGGATGAAATAGCCAAAGAGTGCCAACCATTATTTAAAGGAATAAAACAAGAAGACATACATGTAAAATGATTAGTTCATTGATAAAAAGTAACCATTTAGATTAACTGGATAGTTAACCTACTCTCATTTATTCATTTATTATTGGTACTACAGACTGATTAGACAGTAGGAAACAAAATAAGTTTTTCGCCGAAAAGGAGGTCGAATATACTTTCTTTTCGTATTTTTGCACTAAATTTCCTAGAATCATGAATAGTGAACCAACATATAACTTGTTAAACTCCATCAATTACCCCGAAGACCTACGTAAACTAACCGTAGAGCAACTGCCGGAAGTATGCGGTGAACTAAGGCAAGACATTATTAAAGAACTCTGCTGCAACCCCGGACATTTCGCCGCCAGCCTGGGGACCGTGGAACTAACCGTAGCTCTGCACTACGTCTACAATACACCATACGACCGTATTGTATGGGACGTGGGACATCAGGCATACGGCCACAAAATTCTTACAGGACGCCGTGAAGCATTTTCCACAAACAGGAAACTCGGAGGAATCCGCCCTTTCCCGTCTCCGGAAGAAAGCGAATATGATACTTTCACGTGCGGACACGCTTCCAATTCTATTTCTGCCGCTCTCGGTATGGCTGTCGCAGCCGCCCGGAAAGGAGACGCCAAACGCCATGTAGTAGCCATTATCGGCGACGGATCAATGAGTGGCGGACTGGCTTTTGAAGGACTGAACAACGCATCTGCCACGTCGAACAACCTGCTCATTATCCTGAATGACAATGATATGGCAATCGACCGCAGCGTAGGAGGCATGAAACAGTATCTTTTCAACCTGACAACTTCCAACCGCTATAATCAGCTACGTTTCAAGCTCTCGCGCATGCTGTTCAAGCTTGGCATTTTAAACGAAGAACGCCGCAAAGCGCTCATCCGTTTCGGAAATAGCCTGAAATCAATGGCGGCACAGCAACAGAATATTTTTGAAGGGATGAATATCCGTTACTTCGGTCCGATAGACGGACACGACGTAAAGAACCTGGCAAGAGTATTACGTGATATCAAAGATATGCAAGGACCTAAAATCCTGCACCTGCACACTATCAAAGGAAAAGGATTCGGTCCGGCAGAGAAACACGCTACCGAATGGCATGCTCCCGGCAAATTCGATCCCGTCACCGGCGAACGTTTCATTGCCAACACCGAAGGAATGCCCCCGCTTTTCCAGGACGTATTTGGAAATACACTGGTGGAACTTGCCGAAGCCAACCCGAAGATTGTCGGTGTCACTCCCGCCATGCCCAGCGGCTGTTCGATGAATATACTAATGGAGAAAATGCCGAAACGCGCTTTCGATGTCGGTATTGCCGAAGGACATGCGGTTACCTTCTCCGGAGGAATGGCTAAAGACGGACTGCAACCGTTCTGCAATATCTATTCTTCTTTTATGCAACGGGCGCATGATAATATCATTCACGACGTAGCGATTCAGAATCTTCCTGTTGTTTTGTGTCTCGACCGAGCCGGACTGGTTGGCGAAGACGGTCCCACTCATCACGGAGCTTTTGATATGGCATGTTTACGCCCGATCCCCAACCTGACTATCAGTTCCCCCATGGACGAACACGAATTACGTCGCCTGATGTATACGGCACAATTGCCGGACAAGGGACCGTTCGTGATCCGCTACCCCCGTGGACGCGGTGTACTGGTGGACTGGAAATGTCCGCTGGAAGAGATTCCGGTAGGAAAAGGACGGAAACTGAAAGAGGGTAGCGACCTTGCAGTGATTACTATCGGACCGATAGGAAACGTAGCCGCCCGTGCCATCACCCGGGCAGAAGCAGATTTAGGTCTGTCCATCGCCCATTACGATTTACGATTCCTGAAACCACTGGATGAAGAGTTGTTGCATGAGGCAGGACGTAAATTCCAACGTATCCTGACCATCGAAGACGGAATTATCAAAGGCGGTATGGGTAGCGCTGTCCTCGAATTTATGGCAGACAACGAATACAAACCGACCGTAAAGCGTATCGGTATCCCTAATATATTTGTAGAACATGGGGCAGTTGCCGAACTGTACCAACTGTGCGGCATGGATGAAGAAGGGATTCTGACTAAAATAAAAGAATTTATCAATTGACATGAAGATTATTATTGCCGGTGCCGGCAACGTAGGCACCCATTTGGCCAAACTGTTATCGCGCGAAAAGCAAGATATTATCTTGATGGATGATGACGAAGAGAAACTAAGTGCTCTTAGCGCCAACTTTGACTTGCTGACTGTTGCCGCTTCTCCTTCTTCCATCTCCGGATTGAAAGAAGTGGGCGTCAAAGAAGCCGACCTGTTCATCGCAGTCACACCGGACGAAAGCCGCAACATGACTGCCTGTATGCTGGCTACCAACCTGGGAGCCAAAAAGACAGTGGCGCGTATCGACAACTATGAATATCTTCTACCCAAAAATAAAGAGTTTTTCCAAAAGCTGGGAGTAGATTCGCTGATTTACCCGGAAATGCTGGCTGCTAAAGAAATCGTGTCTTCCATGCGCATGAGCTGGGTACGCCAATGGTGGGAGTTCTGCGGAGGTTCGCTGGTTCTGATTGGTACGAAGATGCGCGAAAAGGCTGAAATCCTGAATATACCGCTGCACCAGCTGGGCGGTCCCAACATTCCTTACCACGTAGTGGCCATCAAACGCGGAACGGAAACGATTATCCCTCGCGGAGACGATGTTATTAAATTGCATGATATTGTTTATTTCACCACTACCCGCAAATACATTCCTTATATACGTAAGATAGCCGGCAAAGAAGACTATGCCGACGTACGCAATGTAATGATTATGGGAGGTAGCCGTATCGCAGTCCGTACCGCACAATATGTGCCGGACTATATGCAGGTGAAAATAGTGGATAATGACCTGAACCGTTGCAACCGCCTGACAGAGCTACTGGATGACAAAACAATGATTATCAACGGAGACGGTCGCGACATGGACCTGCTTATCGAAGAAGGGCTAAAGAATACCGAAGCATTTGTAGCCTTGACCGGCAACTCGGAAACGAATATCCTTGCCTGTCTCGCCGCCAAACGCATGGGAGTGGAAAAGACGGTGGCAGAAGTGGAGAACATCGACTATATCGGTATGGCAGAGAGTCTCGACATCGGCACAGTTATCAATAAAAAAATGATTGCTGCCAGCCATATCTACCAAATGATGCTGGACGCCGACGTGTCTAATGTGAAATGCCTGACTTTTGCCAATGCGGACGTTGCAGAATTCACCGTACCGGAAGGGGCCAAAATAACCAAACACCTAATTAAAGACCTGGGACTTCCCAAAGGCACCACCATCGGAGGAATGATCCGTAACGGAGAAGGTATCCTGGTGACAGGTGATACGCAAATCCGCCCCGGCGACCATGTAGTCGTATTCTGCCTAAGCATGATGATTAAAAAGATTGAGAAGTTCTTTCACTAAGTATCAACAAATACTTGTATATGATTAACTCGAAGATGATATTCCGGATTCTGGGTTTTCTGCTTCTAATAGAAACAGTTATGCTATTATGTTGTGGGGGTGTTTCTCTTTTTTATAAGGAGAATGACTTGCAGAGTTTTCTGGTTTCATCGGCTATTACCACTAGCATCGGTATTCTGTTGCTCGCCATCGGGAAAGACGCAGTGAAATCCCTGAATCGCCGTGATGGATATGTCATAGTCAGTGTAGCATGGGTCACCTTTTCCCTTTTCGGAATGTTACCTTATTATATAGGAGGGTATATCCCAAGTGTTACGGATGCATTTTTTGAAACGATGTCCGGGTTCAGCAGTACGGGTGCCACCATCTTGAATAATATAGAGTCAATGCCTCATGGAATACTTTTTTGGCGGGCTATGACACAATGGATAGGCGGTTTGGGTATTGTATTCTTCACCATTGCCGTTCTGCCGATTTTCGGTGTGGGTGGGATTCAGGTGTTTGCAGCAGAAGCCAGCGGTCCTACTCATGACAAAGTGCATCCCCGTATTGGTATCACTGCCAAATGGATTTGGGGTATTTATGCCGGAATGACAGGGACATTGATTGTCTTATTAGTATTTGGAGGTATGAGTGTGTTTGACAGTATATGCCATGCTTTCACGACAACCAGCACTGGCGGATTTTCTACCAAACAAGCAAGTATCGAATATTATCACTCACCCTATATAGATTATGTAATCTCTATTTTCATGTTTCTTTCGGGCATCAACTTCACGCTATTACTGTTGATGTTCAATGGAAAAATAAAGAAGTTCATTCATGATGCAGAGCTAAAGTTCTATTTCTGGTGTGTCTCTTTCTTTACTATATTTATTGCAGTCTGGCTTCATCAGACTTCTTCTATGGAGATAGAAGAGGCGTTCCGTAAATCACTTTTCCAAGTGATTTCCTTGCAAACTTCTACGGGATTTGCCACAGCCGATTATATGCTTTGGCCTTCTATTCTTTGGGGATGCCTTGTAATAGTGATGATCATCGGAGCCTGTGCCGGCAGTACAACAGGAGGTATAAAATGTATTCGTATGGTTATCCTGTTTCAGGTTGTGAAAAACGAATTCAAACATATTCTTCACCCTAATGCCGTGCTCCCGGTGCGAGTTAACAAACAGGTTATTTCTCCTTCCATCCAGTCTACAGTATTGGCCTTTACTTTTTTATATGCAGTCATCGCTATCATCAGCATACTTATCATGATGGGGCTGGGAGTCGGTTTTCTGGAATCAATCGGAACCGTAATCTCAAGTATGGGTAATATGGGACCGGGACTCGGTACATGCGGCCCGGCTTTTTCATGGAGTCAATTGCCTGATGCCGCCAAATGGCTGCTTTCTTTTTTAATGCTCTTGGGACGTTTGGAATTGTTTACAGTATTACTACTTTTCACTTCCGATTTCTGGAAAAAGAATTAAGAATTCAATAAAGGTAGTCTCTTTAATGTAAAAGCTACAATAAGATATACATTATCAGGCTATTACAAAGAGTACTTATCTATTCATATATTCTCAACGATACTCACTGTAATGAGAAAAAATACTCATCGCAATGAGAAAAAGTTCTCATTACAGTGAGAATTCTTTCTCATTACGGTGAGTATTCTATCGTATTTCTACGCTGTTATCACATCATATCTTTCTAAGTAAAATCTTTCTTACAACAGGCTTATTTATTTCATAAATCTTATTGATAAGAACATCCATTTCCTGTTGGCGAGCATCACGGACAGCTTCAAACATCATCTTTGAATACATATCACGACGTCCCTTCAACCAAACGTTTTTATCCAAGTTTTCATCCATCACCTCAATCGCTTTTCTGTCGTCAGCATACAACAATCCCTTTTGCTGGAAAAAGCCGAATTCACACCACGCATATTCTCTGAATGTTCTTTCAATTTCCCAACGATATTCATTCAGGTGCATCACCGTCAATGCTTGTTGGTATTGGGGAGTTTTGGATTCAGCAGCAAGATTAATGCCCTTTGCCAGTTCATCTCCACTCCAAGTTCCAATTTCTTCATCGTCTATCAACAACTTATAATTGCCTTTTAGTCCTGTTACTTTCAACGTTTCACGGTTCATCTCTTCCATAAAAGGAACAACTTTCAGCACTTCTGCCTGGCTCTTTTTCTGTCCCCAACCACGAGCAATAGTATCTAAAGGATAAGGAAGAGCTTCTGCCAAATAGTCAAAACTCAAATCTTTTCCGTTCTTCTTTATATTTGACACAGTACAGTTCTCCGACTTGACGGCTTGTTTTTTATTGGCATTAATCTCCATATCCGCTACTTCCTTACCTACAAATCCCTGGGCTTTCAGGAAAAGATAGGCCATCACCATGTGCCCGTCGTTATCGGGATGAATACGGTCACTGCCACAAAGGGTAAAGGTAGGATCTTTCTGCTGATATTGCTGATTAATAGCTGTCATAGGAGCATTTAAATCGGTAAATTCCCAATTATTCTTAGCAGCCGATTCTTTCTGATATTCAACAAGCCGTTTGATGGTTTCATTTTTTGTCTTGAACGGTGTATTCTCTTTCAGTTGTACGGTTTCATCATACGGAGAAGTTCCGACCATCACGATACGGGTATCAGGAAGATCTTTAAAACGTTTCTCCATCTGCTGGTAATTCTTTATACTTTCCTGATATTTCTGCTCACCGAATTCTTTGGGCTTATCACCGTTATATTCAAAATATCCGGAATCATTCATACCAAAAGTAACCATCAACACGGAAGGTTTCATCGCAAAAATATCACCATCCAAACGTTTGTTCATATCATAGGCCGTATCTCCACCAATACCACCGTTGAAAACACGGATAGGCATATCCGGAAAACGGGTCATATAGTACAACCAGATGTATGAATGGTAATGCCCACCATCCGTTATACTATTTCCCAGGAACACTGCTCTCTCACCCTCCTTAAAAGGTTTCACAGTTTGTGCAAACGCAGCAGTACATGTCATACAAGCCGCTGCAATCAATACAAAAAGTTTTTTCATGTCTTAATTTCTATTTTATAAACTGTTATTTTCATTATGAACGTTTTCTTTATTTTTTGAGAGGATCATATACGGCAACTGCCACGCGTGAATCGGCACAGCCATAATATAAGAACCATTTCTGATTGTGGAATACAAGCCCTTCTATAAATACGGTTCCGGCTGGATATTGTCCGCTCTTTTCAAAGTCTGATTCGGGAATATAGAAAGGTTTATCCAAGCGATCGATTAGTTTAGTAGGATCTTTGGCATCAAATAAGGCTTGTCCGGCGCAATAAGAGTTGGCTGTATACAGTGTGTCTCCTTCTGCGCCCGATTTATTTTTGCCGTTATAAAGCAGCAGGATTCCTTTGTCAGTCAGGATGGCAGGAGGACCACATTCGGTCAGGTCACTGTCGAACTTACCTGCGCGGGGAACCATCACTTTCAGGAATTCTCCATTTTCATCCAACATCGGTTCCCAGTTGACAAGGTCTGTGGAAGTGGCTACATTCACAAACTTTTCTCCCCAGTACATCCAGTATTTGCCATCAATCTTGGCAATCACTTGTTTGCCGTCGATTAATTGGGTTACGATAGAGGCAGATTTGGAAAATTCATCTATGAATCTTCCGTTATATGCTTTTGCGAAAGCCGGTCCATGTTTTTCCCACGTTTGAAGATCGCGCGAGGTGGCCACTGCCAAACGCGCCTGTTTGCGGTTCCATTGTGTGTAATGCATTACGTAAAGCCCGTCTTCTGTTACAGCAACACGTGGGTCTTCGCAACCGCCGGGATTTTCCAGTTCTTTCTGACTGTCGTCTGCCGGATAAAATACAGGTACGGACATTCGTTTGAAGTGTAGTCCGTCGTCAGAAGAGGCATATCCCAGACGGGAGGTACGTGATCCGATACCGGTTGCCGAGTTATCTTCAGCCCGGTAGAGGACTACTACTTTCCCATCATAAACAGTAGCAGCGGGATTAAACGTATCACTCGCTTCCCATGCTACTGAATCCTGTCTCATCGGACAATAGAAAAAGGTAGTAGTGTCAGGAGAAATAATCGGATTAATACCTTCCGGACGCTGGAAATCTGCCCACGCCCAATCCGGGAACTCTGCTGTTTGCTTCTTCTCGCCACAGGAAGTGATTAATGCGGCAGCCATCAGTAGATAAGCTATGTTTTGTAGTTTTCTTTTCATTTTCACGTTTGATGTTATAAATAAGTGCTCTTACAAAATTATCTTATATCATAAATTCATATACCTCGTTGATTTGCTTTAAGGAAAAGAGGGAGGCGTCACTTTAGTTCCCCACTTCACGTCAGGCTTGGACGAGGTAGTGTATTCTATCGTAGCCCCATTATTCAGTTGATCCCAATCGATCCATGTACTGTCATACGGTTTACCGTTCAGTTTCATGGACTTGATATAAATATTCTTTTCCGAACCGCCTTTTATCACCATATCCCCTTTCTTCAAATGAACTTTCACGGATGAGAATATCGGAGTGTTCACCGTAAAGCCTCCCACTCCCGGTATTTCGGGATAAAGACCGATACAAGCGAACACATACCAGGCGCCCATCGTCCCTAAATCATCATTGCCCGGCAGACCATCAATTTTACTTGAATATTGTTCATTCAATACACGGTTAATAATCTCCTGTGCTTTATAGGGAGTTCCTACCCAGTTGTATATCCAGGGAATGTGGAAGCTCGGTTCATTGCCGGAAGCGAACCAGGCATCATTATAACCGGCATCCAGGCGGGTAAAGAATTCATCCAGACGTTTTTCTGCCGCTGCTTTGCCTCCAATGATTTCTATCAGACCGGCAATGTCGTATGGTACCATCCAGAAATAATTCTTATAGGTCGATTCACGGAAATCTTCAGTCAGTGGTTTCCACGAACCATCCGGATTACGTGATTGCAACCATCCGGTTTCCGGGTTATACAGATTCTTCCATGAACGTGCAAAATGGAAATAACGCCAACTTGCAAACTCATCTCCTACGGCATGTAAGGCAAATTGTGCGATTGCAAAATCAGCGGAAGTATATTCTAGTTGTATAGAAGCGTTGTAATATCCTTTATCCAAATACTGTTTCAGTCCCGGACGAGCCTCAACCTCCTGTGACATTGCTCCCGGTTCTTCCGCTCCTTTTCTCATGGTTTTGAAAATCGGTTTCGGGTCATAATTGCGGGCACCAAAAGCGTAAGCATTGGATATTAGGATAGGAGTCGGATCTCCTTGCATCACGCCGGTCTCTATATTAGCCATCACCCAACGCGGGAAAGCACCACCAGCTTCTTCGGCAAACAATTGGTGAGAAATAACAATATCAGAGGCTACTTCAGGATCAAGGATTGACAATAGTTGAATCTGTGTACGATAGGTATCCCAGTTGCTAAAAGAAGTATAGTGCTTGGAACGGGATTTATGCACTCTGAAGTCAGCTCCCATGTATTCTCCGTTCACATCGCTGCATACATTCGGGTGAATGAATGAACGATACAGATGAGTATAAAATTGAGTGGTACGATCCGGATTGGTTCCTTCTACTTCAATCTTACCCAAATAATGATTCCATTTGGATTCTGCCTGATTCTGAATCTGCAGGAAATCCCATCCGGTATTCTCCGCTTTCAGATTCTCGCGTGCATTTTCTACTGATACATAAGAAACCCCAATCTTATATTGGATATTTTTCTTCTTATTTACATCAAAAGTAAAATAGACTCCGGAGTATTCTCCTTCAGCAAAAGTCGTGTTCGGCTTCAGTTCATCTCTTTTCCATGTTCCCGATTCCAACGCATCCGTATCAAACTCTGCTACAAAATAGACTTTATACGGTGTACGGAGTCCACAGAAATTACCGCCTTCTGCATATCCTTCACACTTATTCGGTGCAGTAATAACGATGGCGGCCTGCTCTATCGGAGTTGCGGAAATGCCTCCACCGATAATTACCGTACCATATTGCTGATCGGCCGGATATTCATAACTCGCCATACCGGTCCTTTCGGTTACTGTCAGTTTTGCATGAATATCTTCCTGCACCTTTGCTTCATAATAACCGGCGTGTCCTTTTTCTTCAGAAATATTGATGCGGTAGTTGAGGATATTGTCCGGAGACATCTTCAGTTTACCTTTTACCGGAAAAGTGGGAAAGTTACCCATGTGCTCGCAACCGCCACCACTCAACTGATTGATGACGAATCCGGAACGTTTGGAAAAATAAGAGGGGGTGAACTGCACCATTCCGTATGGATAGGTAGCTCCGGGATAAAGATATCCCGAAGTCAAACCCACGCCCTTCGTTCCTATTAGGGTATTTACCTGACGGGCATAATTACTCCCGACGTTCTGCGCCGAGAGACTCCCCCACCCTCCAATCAAAACCAATAATAAACCTGTTAAAATTTTATTTTTCATACTGTATTCTTCTTATATCTTTTTAGTTTCTTATTCTTTCGACAATGAGAAAGGAGCAGCATACTTCGACGTACATCGTTCTTTATTCGGTTGACTTCCCATTTCAAAACGGATAATTCCTCCGTCTGCTATATCGTCGTATCTGATAAAATTCTTATCCAACACACGTCCATTTAAGGTAGCAGACTGGATATAGAGATTCTCTTTACTATTGTTGTTCGCTTCAATCACGAATTTATTGCCGTTTTCCATCGTTATAGTAGCTTTCTTAAATAACGGGCTACCAATTACATACTCATCCGTACCCGGACAAACGGCATAAATACCTAATGAACTCAAGATATACCATGATGACATACCACCTTGGTCTTCGTCTCCCGGATATCCTCTTTCTGTGGAATTATACAATCTTTCAACGATCTGACGCACCCAATACTGTGTTTTCCATGGCTGGCCGGCATAGCTATACAAATAAGGCATGTGCTGAATCGGCTGATTGCCGTGTGCATATTGTCCCATACCCGCCAATTCCATTTCTTTCATTTCATGGATCACTCCTCCGTAAGTTCCCGGTTTAATAGTGCTGGGAAGGGCGAATACCGAATCCATTTTGGTCGTAAATCTTTGGTCGCTTCCGAACAAGTTTATTAATCCTTCTACATCATGGAATACGGACCAGGTATAATGCCAGGCATTACCTTCGCAGAAAGGTCCACCCCACTCCAACGGGTCAAACGGTTCCTGCCATTTACCATCGACGCCTTTTCCACGCATAAAACCGATAGACGGATCGAATACGTTTTTATAATTATACATCTGACGGGCAAAGACTTCCTGATAATGTTTGTTTCCGGTCATTTTAGCCAGTTGGTAGCCACAGAAATCATCGTATGCATATTCCATTGTCTGTGCACTCGATCCCATTGATTCCGGATAAGGAACATATCCCAGTTCAAAATATTCTTTCCAGAAACCACGTCCGTTGGCACCTCCCCAAGGACCTTTATTCATGGCTTCGTGTGCGTAGGCTTTCAGAGCTTTCTCCGGATCAAAAGTCCGAATTCCTTTTGCCCACGCATCTGCCAATAATGAAATGGAGTGATTACCCAACATTCCTCCTGTTTCTCCGGGAGCTGACCAGGAAGGTAACCATCCGCATTGTTCTTGTGCGGCAAGCAAGGCATTCATGTAACGTCCCTGCATGGTAGGATGAAGAATATTAGTTAATGGAAATTGAGAACGGAAAGTGTCCCAGAAGCCATTATCTGTATACATATATCCATCATATACTTTGCCGTCATAAGGACTATAATAATAAGGTTCTCCATTCGCTTTACGTTCATAGAATTTGCGTGAGAAGAGATTGGCACGGAACAGGCAGGAGTAGAAAGTCTTCATTTGTTCGTCTGTTCCACCTTCTACCTGGATTCTGTTCAATAATTCATTCCACGTTTTATGTCCACGTATTTTGGTGGCTTCCAAATTCTTATCTTTACCCAGTTCGTCGTTCAGTGTAATCACAGCCTGCTCTGCGCTGATATAGGAAGAGGCAGCCTTTGCCTGTACTTTCGATCCTTTCTTAAATTTGATATAAGCACCATAGCCTTTGCCTTCTCCTTCCAACTTTTTAGGATAAATCTCATCTTTCTGATTTTCCCACATACCGTAATCCTCAAATGCTTTGTCGAACTGCACTACAAAGTAACTACGGAATGTCTTAGAGTTATTTACAAAACGTTGGTTATTCACCCAACCGGAGATTTGTCTCTTTGCCGGATCAATCTTGATTTCACTCATATCTGTATATCCGTCAATTACCAGATAGGCGTCTTCGGTAGAGGGATAAGAAAAGCGTAAATGTACACCACGAGTAGTTGGAGCCATCTCGGTTGTAATTCCATTATCCAGCATCACTTTATAATAATGCGGCTTGGCTATTTCATTATCATGGCTGAACTTCGTTGCCCGCATCTCCTGATTTACAACTAATTTCCCCACCATCGGCATAAAGGAATACACTGCATAATCACTCATCCACGGACTGCATTGGTGAGACTGGCAGAATCCTCTGATATTATCTACTGCATATTGATATTTCCAGCCTTCTCCATTTTTCCCTGTCTGGGCAGACCACGTATGCATGGCATAAGGCATACCTGTAGTAGGATATGTATTTCCATAACTTAATCCGAAATGAGAGTCGGTACCTTGCAGTGTATTGACATATTGCACAAGGTCTTTCATTTGGGCATATATACCTGTTGAGAAAAAAGAGAAGATCACTAAATAAATGAGCTTGTTCATGGTTATTTTTTTATGTGTTACATCTATTTCACTTGACAAATCGAAACAACTATATCTATTTATTACCATAAGTAATACCCTGCCAGTCATCTGTACGGAAAGGGGACGCCGGAAGGTTAACTCCATTGTATAAATTACAAATTGGATTATCTGCCCAAGCATAACGCACTGCTATTGGGAAAGCAACTTCAGGAGATGAGACGATGATGGAATTACCATCAATCACAGCATCAGCCCAGTGAAACTTATGATCAACGCCAGAGATAGTAAATCCTTTTAGAGTTTCATTATTTTGAGTTTTCAGTCCCCCGTCTGTATGCTTAAAGTAAATGCGTATCTTATTACCTTCAATCTGATAAGTATCATACATAGGACCAGAATAAGGAATCTTTTCTCCATAGGTTTGCGTCCGGGCAACTAACGCCAAGCGTCTTCCTACTTCCTGTTTGTTCTTCGGATGAATATCAAAAGCATCACCTATATCAATTGTCACAGCCATACCTGTATTTGCAAGATGCAAGGTTCTTGTCTGAGCTTCTCGTAACTCTGCCCAGGTTGCGTCTACCGGAACAGTTTGTTGAGCTGTGAAACTAGCTAACTGTACCATATAAAATGGGAAATCATATCCCCAACGATCCCGCCAGTCTTTTATCATTAATGGCATCAATTCGCGATATTGATATGCTTGCCTTGTATTAGCCTCTCCTTGATACCAGATCGCACCCTTAATAGCATAAGGAATTAGGGGATTCAACATTGCATTGAACAGAAAACTGGGAACATTCGGTTCATTAGCAGTATTAACTGGCATCTGTGGAATATCCTTAATATTCAAAGAAATCTGATACTTCCAATCTCCAGCCAATTGTATGACATCTGATTGGGAACGATGAAGTGAAATACTTTCCGAACTACCATTAATTCCTCCTGTACCGCCTGTATCCATTACCCGTACAGCAATCACAGCCTTTCCTATCTTAACTAACCCTTTCGGAATTTTATAACTTCTTGGAGCCATCCATCCTTCTGTATGACCTACTTGCACACCATTAAAGTAAGTAAAATCATTATCATCAATTACCCCTACATTCAATGTCAGCTCTTTACCTGCCCAGTTAGCTGGAATATCTATCGTTTTCCTAAACCAAACAATACCATTAAATCCTTTCAAATCTTGATCTTGCATCAAACCAGGTACTTTCATTGTTTTCCATGTGCTATCTTCCAAATCTACAGCCGCCCATACAGCTTTACTATTGACAAACCCTTTATCAATCTTCTCTACATCCTTTTTCCAATCTTCCAGATCCGAATGAAATTTCCTTTCACGATCTTCTTTGGTTATTGGAAGTTCATTCAACACATCCAGTTTCTTTTGCATATCTGGCATTGTTGCCAACGCTTCCTTGCTCGTCCAAGTTTCTATATACGTACCTCCCCAAGATGTGTCAACCAGTCCGATTGGTACATTCTGATATTTATGCAAATCGCGTCCGAAGAAATAACCAGCTGCTGAAAAGTCTGCCACACTTTTTGACGAACAAACTTGCCAGCCATTTCCTGCTGCTTTTATATCACTAACAGGCAATGGACTTGTAGCTTTTTCTATCAATAGGAAACGAATATTTGGATAGCTATTTGCTTCTTCTTTTTCTTGTTGGTAGTTCATTACTTTACCCCAACCTTCTACCTGCATTTCCATATTTGATTGACCGGAACATACCCATACCTCCCCAATCATCACATTAGAAAGCTTCACTTGTTTCCCATCGGAAATTGTAATATCATAAGGACCTCCTGCTGCTGGAGTGGTTACTTTTGTTTTCCACTTTCCTCGCGCATCAGCTTGGATAGTATATCTCTTCTGATCCCATGAAGTAATAATCTCTATCTCTTTATTGGGTTTAGACTCACCCCATATAGGGGCTTGTGTTTGTTGCTGCAACACCATGTTATCCGAGAATATTGGAAGCAAGTTCACTTGCGCTGAAACACTAGTCACACATAATGACCAGAATAATGAAAACATATACAACTTATTCATTCCTAAATATACTTTTATCAATTTACAAGATATTTATTATAAGAACGAATAAAAGAACATTTACCACTAATATCCATTTTTTAGTTTTCCCAATTAGCCTACCTGAGAATAGCCCAAAATATATCTTTAACAATATTTAAGAGGACCATTTCCTGTTTATAAAGTCAAGAAATGATCCTCTTAAATGAACGATATTAATGCCTATCAAACTTATTCTTTATAAAGCATTTCCCAATTGTATACACGATAGAAGTAAGGACGATAAAGATCTGCACTACCTATTGCATTAAAATTTCCTCCAAAGCCATCTGCAGGGTCTGTATTAGTAGAAAAGACTAATTCACCTTCTCGTGATAAATGAGGATGTAAATTCACCATATATAAATTACCATAAGTCTGTACCCCCAATTTATCCAAAGTATTTGGAAATCCGAATAAAGTTTTACGATCTACAAAAGGTCCATAAGGCTTATCACTCCTGAAAATATACATTTCGCGTCCAAACCATTTGGCCTGTGCTACCATATAATAACTGTCTCCTTTTTTAAATACCCAAGGCATACTACAATCTTCTGCTTGAATTTTTGAAAGAGCAACTTGTTCTTGCGTTGGATAAGCATTTTGCCAGGAGTATTCTCCTTCTTCATTACACACATAATATTCCCATGGACTATCTAAACTATGTGTAGCCGTACGTGCAACTATAATATCATAATTATTATATGTACCATACAAATAAATATGTCCGTCTTCATCTTCATACAAAGTAGAACCATATCCATAAATATCAACATCATTAAAATGATGATTTGTACTAATGAGTTTCATGTAGTTTTCATCACCCGGTTTACCTTCTAAACTATAAGTAGCCAGACAAATCCCTTCATGTCTCATCAAATGTTCTTCATCCGTATTATCCACCCCATTCCAAAGAACTTGCAATTGATTATTATATACTGTAGCATCACCAGCCCAATATAACCAGTCTTGATCAATCTCTCCTTCTTGAATCTGTTCATCTGTTTTGGATGCCCTCGGATGACGAATATGAGTACGTGCCTGATAATAGCGTGGAGCATTAGGATCAGTAGTCTGGATAAAATCAGCCAACCAAACAAGATTCTCCTCCTTATCACCTGGTGTTTGTACCATAATCGTGTTACGTGGGAAGTTCACCTTGTTTCCATCACGTGACCGGGTTTCTCCATCTACAACTCCATAAAAACTATCATTAAATGACCAAAAGGTATTTCCATCAGGCAATTGAGTCGTCAGCACTCCATCCCCTCCATTCCATCCTAAAGTACGAGTAAATAATTTATCATATTTCTTATCTTTAAAAGCTACCACATAATCATTACGTTCCAACAGTTCTAATTCCCATGCCGGGTCTATATTATTTAATACATTTTCTACAGCATCATCTTGCGGAGTATTCTTGTATTCCAAAGGAAAAGCTTCAAATTTGTCACAAGCTTCAATTGTTCCACACAACAAAGGAAGTAATAAGAACTTTCCAATCTTATATTTATTCATAACTATATCTTTTATCAATTAATTAGAATGTCAATTGCACACCCAAATTCACAACACGTTGGTTCATGTATGCATCACCAGCCGTATTTGTTTTTATTTCCGGGTCTTGCTGATACTTATCATAACCTGTAAATGTTAGCAAATTGTAAGCATTTACATAGAAACGAATATTATCGATAGCTTTCGGCAATATCTTCTTTGGAAGCTGATATCCCAAATCGACAGTTTTCAAGCGAATATACCAAGCATTAATCAACCAAAAATCAGACATATAGGTACTGGCACTATTAATTGTAGAAGGATTGGTCGTCAAACGCGGGAAAGCAATTTCTTCACCATTTTGATAGCGTTCCAATGTCCAACGACTTGTGTGGATCGGTTGAAACTGACTCTTAAATGATTCAATACCTGTACCATTAATAGCAAAGCTATAATCGAATGAGCCCTGAAATAATACATTGAAGCTAAATCCTCGCCAATATCCACCAAACGACCATCCCAAAGTAGTAGAAGGCAAATTCGGTTTACCAATAGCTCCTTTATCATAATCATCGATTGTTCCATCATTATTCAAATCGGCATATTTTAAATCACCGGCTTGTACTGGAATATCTGTATATGGAGTCGCCGGAGCATCTGGAGCACCAGACTGTATTTTTGTAATATCTTCTGGAGTATAATACCCAATCCATTTATAACCAAAAGGTTGGTTCAAAGGTTTCCCTGTCTCTGCTAACCATGGATATTTTTGCTGAGCTTCAGCTTTATAATCGACTCTATTCTTTGCATAAGAAAAGACTAGATTCGTATTAAAATCAAAATCACCAAAACGGTCCTGATAACTAATCTGACCATCGAACCCTTGGTTGGTTGTCTTAGCTATATTATTGGGAGAAAATCCGATGCCAAGAACCAGCGGAATATCATTTCTCGTCACCAATTGATCATAACGTTTATCTAAAAAATAGTCAATAGTAAACGAAAATTTATTCAAAAAATTCATATCCAAACCAACATCAAATTTCTTCGCCTTTTCCCAAGTAGCATTAGGAGTTCCCAAATCACCTTCCTTATAAGAGTCAGTAAGTTTTGGATAATCACCAAAAGAGTAACCATCCCCCTTCTGATATACCTGATCATACAAATAACGATTGCCCGCTGCCACATCCGAACCAACAAGACCGTAAGAAGCTCTAACTTTCAAAAGTTGTACTCTATCTGCCAGCCAATCTACATTCTTAAAAAAGTCTTCTTCTGAAATAGCATAACCAATACCTACAGCCGGAAAGAATCCGAAACGATTACTCCTTCCAAAACGATCGGTTCCATTATAAGCCATATTGAGATCTATCAAATATTTGCTTTTATACTTATATCCCATTGTTAAGGTATATCCCTCAAAATTACTGGGAACAGCTGCTGATACAAGACCATCCCTGTCTACTGTCGTAGTTTGAAGATTATACAGAAACATAGCACTGACATCATGATCTCCTCCATTAAATACGCGAGCATAGTTCACCGATGCCTGAATATTCAAATCTTTTGTAGCCTTTTCCGTACCACTAGTCACAGAAAACGTTCCATAATCATATACTTTATTGGGATTAATTACATATCCATTAGTTGACGAATCATAATGATAAGTAGGATATTGAGATCGGTTTGCCTGACGATGATTTTCGTCTACACTCGAATATGCCAAACGATAATTGGCAGAAAGTCCCTGTGTCAGAAAATCCATTTTCCAAGTAGCTCCATATAGAATATTATTATCATTACGACGGGTACGCTTATATCCTTCATTTGCTAAACGAGCATTCAATGTTGGTCTATACCCCTCCGTATCATTCAAATAAGCATAAGAGCCATCCGGATTCAATACTGGAGCTGAATAAGGATGCATTTTTGAAAAATCATAAATTTCACCTGTCGCATTCATATTACAAGGCTCATTGATATTCATAAAACGCGATGATATATCCAAGCGCATACTCAAATTATCCGTCACAGCAAAGTCTATATTAGTACGATAATTGAAACGACGGTAAAAATAATTAGAATTCACTCCACTATCCTTTGTCCCAAAGTCTTTCACCATACCATCTTGCGTAAAGTAACCAGCAGAAACAAAATATTTCAGCCTTTTAGAACCACCGGAAACATCCACATTCACATTTTCCTGAAAAGCACTTTTCTTAAAAATCTCATCATACCAATTTACATCAGGATGACCGTAAGGATCTGTATGATCTCTGAAAGCCATCACATCTGCCTTTGAGAATGGTCTAGGCATACCATCATTCTCGTAAGCTTCATTCACCAAAATGGACGTATTGTATGAGTCCAAAAATTTCGGAGTACGTACTGGAATCTGCATACCACCTTCTAAACGTACATTGATTTGAGGCTTACCCTGTTCTCCTCTTCGGGTCTTCACTACCAATACTCCATTAGCTCCTTTAATACCATAGATAGCCGTTGTAGAAGCATCTTTCAAGATAGATATACTTTCGATTTCATTCACATTGATTTGAGACAACTGATCATACGTATACTGAACATCGTCCACTATAATCAATGGCTTATTACCATCTGTATTCAATGAACTCACACCACGAATAAAGAAATCAGAAGCATCTTTACCCGGCTGTCCGGATTGTTGTTGGCTAAAAAAGCCCGGTAATTTTCCAGTTAATGCATTCTGTAAACTACTAGTCGGTACATTACGAATTTCACGAGCTTGTATACCACTAACAGCTCCAGTCATCGTAATACGCTTAGCTTTACCATAAGCTACTACCACTACCTCATCAAGATTCGTCAAGTCTGGCGTTAGCTCTACGTTCCAATCCCGCTGATTCCCAACCTTCACAGTAAGTTTCTTAAAACCAATATAAGTGAATTCCAACACTTCACCTTTATTTACCTTCAACTGATAATTACCGTCAAAATCCGTAATTGTACCAATTGTCGCATCCTTCACTTTTACATTTACTCCCGGAAGCAGTTCACCATCTGTGGAAGACACCTTTCCTTTTACTGTTATCGATTGTCCAAAGGCAAACGCAAACAGGTTTATACTTAATAATATTAAAAGTATTCTTTTCATAACATATTACCAATTCGGGTTTTGAACCATATTTTTATTCTTTATCACTTCCGAGTACGGAATAGGATAGAAGTAACGTTTCACATTAAACGTAGTAGACAATACATTTATCTTATAATAAGTCGTTACGGCACCAGAAATTTGAATATTTAAACCTTCCAGAGGTTTCTCAAAAACTTCTTCAGCTATTCTCCAACGACGGATATCCCAATAGCGTTGTTCTTCAAAAGCCATCTCAATACGTCGTTCGTTTTGAATAATTTTACGCATCTCAGTTTTATTTATCGCCCCTAATGCTCCTAAGCCATAATTATCATCTTCATCGATACCCGCACGTTTCCTCAACGCGATAATAGCATTATATACATCTTGTGAAGGTGTCGACTGATATTCATTCAACGCTTCAGCATAATTTAGCAATACCTCTCCATATCGATACATCACCCACAAGTGTAGTGCTTCATTATCATACTCGCTTTTCGTTTTATAATCTTTCATAAACTTAGATATATAATAACTAGTTCGGCTATATTCGGCCCCTGAAGGATTATTCGCTCCACCGAAATTTGTTTGAAGCTGCGTATTCAACCAAGAAGAACCATGATGCAATACTGTTAACTCTAAACGGGGATCACGATCTCTATACGGATCATTCTTCTCATTATATTCATATTTTGTACTATTACCGGGAGTTTTTCCATCTTTCATTAAAAATGATTCCACTAAATTTTGTGTTGGATTAGTGTTTCCATATCCCTGCGCATTTCCAGAAAATCCCAATGGACCATTAGCTGTTTCAATACCTTTTCCTTTCCCTATAGGACGAAAGAAAATTAATTCCGGATTACTTGTTGAGCTATAAAATTCTGTAGATATATTACGGTAATCAGTTGTCAATGCTAACGTCTTTTTACCATTAGGACCAAACTCATCAATCAGCGCCTTGGCCGCTTGAGCCGCCAGATTCCATCGCTCCGGATCATAAGAGGCATATCCTATCAATTCATTTCCAGGTTCTATAGGTCTTTCATTAAACAACGGACTAGCTGCATACAACAATACTCTGGCTTTCATTGCCATACAAGCTTCTTTTGTAGGTGCATGTGCATAGTCACCACCATCCGATATTGGTAATGAACGAAGATCATTTTTAATTTCATCCAGTTCACGAACAATATAATCAACGCATTGAGCAAATGTATTTCGGGGAAGCTCTATATCATCATTCAAATCGTATACTTGATCCCCCACCAAAGTGACACCGCCATAACGTTTCACTAGTTCAAAGTAAAAGTGAGCTCTCAAAAAACGAGCTTCCGCTTTCATTGTATAATTCAACGGTTTTACCTCTCCCAACGCATTCGTATATTTCAGGTTAAAAGGCACCACGTCAATATTATTAATCAAGATATTCGCTTTACGGATTCCTTGATAATATTCACCCCATTCCATATCTGTCACACGAGTTAATGCCGAATAGCGTCCCATTAGCAATTTATAGACAGCTGGGTCATTATTATTGACAGAGACAGCATCATCCGAGGCTGCATCCAAAAAATCACCATCTACCCGGTTGTATCCACTATATAAATGTTCATAATAGATATTGTTCAGAAATCGTCTGGATTGTACTCCAGCCGAATCGACTCTGGAAAACAAATAATCAAGCGTGAATTGTTCCACCGGTTCTTTTTCATATCCATCGTTACAAGCCGAAGCCATGAACAACAAGCCTGCACACAAAAATGTTAAATATTTATTTCGTACCATACAATAATTCATTAAAATCTGATATTAATACCTGTACTAATGCAACGTTGTAGCGGATAGCTTGTGAAACTAACTTCCGGGTCAACTAAATCGCACGCAGACTTTGTAAACAAGTTCTGTCCATTGACAAATAATTTCACACGCAAACCACCTAAATTGTTACGGCAAAATGAATCGGGCAAGTTATATCCCAAACTGATATTTTTCAAACGGATATAGTTTCCGGAACGTAACCAGAAAGAGGAGTTCCAGCCATTACCACGATTATAATTATTTCCACCAGCCGTCAGTCTTGGGAACGTAGCAGTTTCAGCTGTTTCCGGAGTCCATCTCCCCAACATATTTTCATAAGCCTGACCATAAAATTGACCATTTTGTTGGAAACCCTCGGTCAAAGTCACATCGCCTAAATAATAATCACGGTTATAAGCTCCTTGCCAAAGCATAGAGAACTCTAGTCCTTTCCACTCAAAACCCAAATTAATTCCAAAATAGGAATACGGTTTATCACCACCAATTACAGTACGATCAAACTCATTAATCACTTTATCACCATTCAAATCTTTGTATTTGATATCACCTGGCTGAATATTTTTAAAACCTTCGATAACCGGACTATTTTCTATTTCTTCTTTGGAAGTAAAGAATCCATCGGCTACCAATCCGTACATTACTCCTACAGGACGACCTGTTTGACGTAGATATTCTTCCGGAACATACTGTTCGTCCATATAGAGCAATTTACTTTGATCACAACTCCAGTTAGCAGAAATATAATAATTGAAATTACTCACACGGTCTTGATAAGTCAACGAGAGTTCTCCACCAAAACGACGTACCTTACCTATATTTTCTGCCGGATAATACTGTCCAATTAACTGGATACTTTTACCTCTGCTTTGGAGCAAATCAAAATATTTATCATTATAATAATCTGCAGTCAGTTTTAAACGGTTATTAAATAATGACAAATCAACTCCTACATTCAACTTATACGCTTTTTCCCATGTCAAGTAGGGATTAGCTAACGGGGTATTTTCTGTTGTAAGATTCCCCATGCCCAGATTTGTTCCCATTGGGTAACCAGCTGCCACATTGCTAGAAAAAGTTTGTCGATATCCATAATAACCAGAGTTATCCATACCATTACCTGTCTTACCAAATGTTCCACGTATTTTTAACTGATCTAGCCAATTAGCATCTTCCATAAAATTTTCTTTGCTTATATCCCAACCAAAGCCAAACGCGTAGAAAGTTCCCCAACGGTTACCTGGCGCATAACGATTGAAATAGCTTTCACTCAAAGCAGCCTGTACAAAATATTTCTCTGCATAATCATAAGCCACATCACCTATAATATTGGAAGGCAACTGAGGTAAATCATAGTTGACCAATGTTTGACGAGTGTCACTCATTAAAGTAGCTTTTACTCCATGTTTTCCAAAGCGCCGATTGTAGTCGACAGCAATCTGACCATACATCTGCTGATAACTAGTCACTGAATTAAAGAAATTAGATTGTGTATTTGTGGCCCCATGTAGAGTATAAAATTCTTTCCCTTCTTTATCAAATCCATAAGCATATACCGGAGCACGTTTGCTTCTTTGAACATAGGAACGGTTCTGAATAGAAACATTACCCACCATACGAACTGACAGACCTTCCACTAATTTGCCAAAATCATATTTCAAGTTAACGCCTCCTACCATATCTCTCGCGCTATCTTTGATATAACCTGAATTAATCGACTGTGACATCAAGTTATTATCAAATGTTTTATTACCACCCCATGTTCCATTTGGGTTTTTTATAGGATAAGCATTATTAGGAGTATTATAAATAGAATTTAATAAGCTCCCATAAGATACACCTGGTTGATTGCCATCTTCCACGCGACCAAGCAAAGTTACTTTTGCTGTAAAGTCATCAGTAATATTGATGTTCACCTTCGAAGAAATCATATAACGTGAATATGATAAATTCGTATCATGTGCATCATTATCTGTGGGATTTGCAAACAACCCTTTTTCACCCTGATAACCTACACTAACAAAATATTGTGTAACCCTATTACCTCCTGTTACATTTAGATTATATGCCTGTGTAGTAGCATTTTTGTTCAATATTTCATCGAACCAATTTATATCAGGATGTGTGTATGGACTAGAATGTGTACGGAACTTATTAAAGTCATCGTATGAATAAAGCGGATCCTTTCCGTCATTTTGTAATGCTTCATTCAACAAGTATGCATATTGATATGCTGATAGAGGTTTAGGAGTTTTCAATGCACTCTGCACACCAAAACGTCCCGTAAAAGATAAATGGATTCCTTCGTTAATAGGTTCTTTAGTTGTAATCAGTAAAGCACCACGCGAACTACGCATGCCCAAAAACATTGATGACAACGCATCTTTTTGTATAGATACCGACTCGATAGCTTCCGGGTCAAGTGAATATAATTCTCTCTGGATACCATCAACAACTACTACTGGACCATTACCACGTGAACCGATACCAAATTCTGTGTTGTCACTATAAAATCCCTCACCAAATAAAGGAACGCTACCAATCAAATCATTTCTTGAATTAGCAGCAATCTGATGTGCACGAGCTCCTGCATATTGACTTACATTCAAACCTGCCATACGACCTTGCAAGGCTGGTAAGATGGTTGTCCCCATCATAGACGACAAGTCGTCCGTGTACACAGTAGCAGCAGAGCCTAAATAGTTTTTCTTATTTTTAGGCTCATAAGGGCCACTAACGGTTTCTCTATTTTTAATAAATTGTTCATTTAATGTCACCTTGAATACACGCTCTGTATTCTTCAACTTATTAACCTTAACTTCTTTGTGAATGAACTCCGGATGTGACAAACGCAGTACATCTCCTTTTTTCATTTGAAATGTAAAAACTCCATCAATCCCTGTTATAACTTTAAAATCACTATTTTTCATGGTGATCGTTACATCCGGAACCGGATTACCGTATTGGTCAACCACCTTACCGATAATACTAGTACCACCTACTTCCTGCGCAAATACTTTCGGAGACATCATTCCCCAAAGCATACCCATAGCAAGCAATACAAAATAAAACCGTCTACTTATTTTAGTTACTATATTATACATATAATTTATCTACCTTTTAATATTAATAAAAAGAACATGATGGCTTTATTCACAAGCAAGTTCGCAAATAAAAGGTTCCTTGTCACCTTCTATCTCTCCCCCTTCCGCAGCTATTTTATCATCAGTACTCGTAATACTAAGCGTACCATCCTCATTTGTAAAGATGTACTCAATACGGGTGATTGTTTCCCCCTCTTGAATTCCAAAATATTCTGCCGGCCAAATTGTTAAATTAAAGATATTACTAAGAAAACTGTCTTCCTTAGGCATCAACGTCTTTACACTCTTTTCTTTTACTTCATACGTATTGCCATTATCCGTATATGCAATAGCTTCCAGATAGACAGCATCAGCCTTCTTAAGTTCATTTTCATATGTATCACCTAGGAAAGTGAATGTCACAAAGTCATCTTGTAATGCTGCTAGCGGTTCAACTTTATTATAGTGAAAAGCACAGAAATCAGTTACTTCGCCTACTCCTTCTACCACTTCAAAGCAGTCGTGGCTAGGTACATACTTCTTGTATTTCATACCGGTTTCGTCATTTCCGGGAAAATCATCTTCCGCAAAATTAATGAAGAAAGCAGGCTTAAAACGGAGATTTTTAGGTCCTGTTTTACATTTCAAAGTTATTTTGAAAGTAGCGTCCTCATGCTCAAGCATCGGATAGATCTTATTCGTACTAAAGGCTACCCATTCCATATCGTTCAATACATTGGTACCCACACCATATTCAGCCCTTAATACTTCTGACCAAGGTACATCCACATTTTTTGGCACTAATTGGGGGTCAACAGGTGACATGGGAAACGGAGTTACTCCATCTTCCTTACCAGTAGCCGTATAAGTCACAGTTGTATTCTCACGTGCATTCCAACTTTTCGGGACCAAGATTGCCATAAGAAATTTTCTTGTTTGATTCTGTGCACATTCGATATGTCCATCAATAGTAAAAGTGGCAATTTCTCCTGCTTTTGCCCAATAAATGGGATTCTCTTCTGTACCTTGGTTGATATTAACCTTATCAAGATAAACACATCCGACTACAACAAGCGCCATCAGAATACTACTGCCTACCCAAGCAACCCTATTTTTTTTGATATTCGTTTTCATAAAATTACCTTAAAACATTATTCTGTTACTTGCTTAAAAGTATAGATATACTTATTTGTATGACATCCCGGACTCAAAGTGATGGTCATCTGACGTTTTCCATCTACTGTTCGAAATCCAATAAGCGTCTTTATTTCCGTCTCTGTTCCATTTTCTTTAAAAAAAAGATGGAACGGATATATAGGATCATCTACACTCCAGCTACCATTACCTTTCACGATAAAAGGTAAATAGTTTTCTATTTTGTATGTATTATCTTCATTCAGCACAATATGGAAACGCGTAAAATCCATCATGTCCGTAATGTCTACTCCATTTCGAGAAACAGCCGACAATTGCCAGTTGGCATTTATGTTTTTAGCTACTTCTGAATAACTTTCAGGGGTTATTTCATCTTTAAATGTATCGCAAGAGCTGACAGCTACTGCCAATGTAAAGAAAACCCCCATTGTAAATCTTATATTTAATTTCATATTATATTCTATTTCTTAGAATTATTCGTAATAAGGATTTTGTATCAAATCTTCAGATTTCACCGTTTCTTTATAAGGAATAGGAAAGAAGTACATCGCTTTACGGAAAGTATGTTTACGTACCGGAACCACCTTGCCTTTTTCTGTTATATTTTTGGTAATTTCGAATCCGTGCATTTGCATATTTTCAGTTTCTTCAGCAATCATCCAACGACGCACATCAAAGAAACGATGTCCCTCAAAAGCCAGCTCAATACGACGTTCCAAACGAATAGCGTCTTTCATTTTTTGGTAATCTGTTTCTACGCCCTCTTCCAATCCATACCTACCGTCATCTCCAGCATCGATACCAGCACGTTCACGAAGTACTTTCAATACTTCATACGGACTTATAATTTGTTCTCCTAAAATATCTTTATGATCAGGCCCATAATATTCATTGACTGCTTCTGCATAATTCAACAGGATTTCAGCATAGCGAATCAAGTCAAACGCCTGTGAAGTACCTACAAACCAATTTCCCGCTAATTGGCGATGACTAAACTTCCGAATATAATATCCGGTCGGCGTACCACTTCCAAAAGCATCAGTAGTCGATCCCACCCCCTTATGAGTATAGACGACGTGATCTTTATCACCTCCACTCATCATTACACTACCATTCCAAACAACAGTATTAGCAAAACGTGGGTCACGTCCTTCTGCTGGTTTCATGGGATCATAAGGATATTTATCGCTCTTTCCTATTTTCTTTCCATCCTTCATCGGAAACTGTTCTACCAAATCGTGATAAATATACCCTCCATTACCATTACCACCACACGTAGGAGGACCAAACAATGCCTCACGTTGATTGCCTTCCCCTGGCCTGCATTCAAATATCATTTCACAATACGATCCATTTGAATACGTCACATAGGCCCCATCTGGCACCTTACCAAAGTCATTATTATGAAAGATTGCATAAAATCCCCATCCTGGTTCTGTTCTTCCGGGATTGTATCCATCAGCTTCTATATGGCGTGTGTAAATAGCATAACGATTTAGCTTTATCACATCAAGAGCTGCATCAACAGCTGCCTTCCAACGTTCTTTATCATAATCAGGATGACCGATCAACTCTTTTGGACAATTAGTAGATATAGCAAAATCACTACCATTGAATAATTTACTAGCTTCATATAAACGAATACGAGAAATCAACCCTTTACATGCACCAGCGGTAGCGCGTCCATTATTTATACCGCTAAATACAACAGGCAAATCTTTTGCAGCCAACTCACATTCGTCTACAATATATTTCACACAATCAGCATATGTGTCACGCTTTGTTTTCATATCATCCGCCACTTCATATATGGTATCACCAAGCAAAGGTACTCCACCATAATGACGCAACATCATTGCATAATACCACGCACGCAAGAAACGTGCTTCCGCTTTATACTGAATCTTAGTGGATTCAAGTAACGGAGCACCATCCACATACTTCATAAATAAATTCACCCTTCGTATATTAGTATATGCTTTCTTCCAAACATCATCTTCCAATACATTAAGTGAATTAATAGTCCCTGTTGCAAACATCACATCATTAGTAACATCAGAGACTACTTTATAAGCAGCCTCGTCACAAGCAGTCTGTAAGCCCCCATGTTCTTTTGTTACCCCAAAAGCATTAGTAGTGTATCGATTGGGCTTAACATCATAACCAACATCTACATAAATTTGAGAAAGGAACCCTGCTGTATATGCACTATCTGCAAAAACAGATTCCCGATCAAGATCTGTTGTTTCAACCTGCTCTAAATTTGCACAAGATGAAAACAACCATACACCTACAATAGGTAAGAATAAATAAAACAAGCTTTTCATATACAATAGAAATAGCGGTTAATAAATCGTTTATAAACTCTGTGAACAGTAATATTCATTATTATTAGTTTTTTTTTATTAGATTACATTTATCTACTTTATTAATAAGACGATTAAAAAACAATACACCACTAAACAACATTGCTTTTTTGTAGTATACAATATCTCTTTATTAAATATGTACTTCAGGAATATCTTGAAAACCAATATTTAGACAAAGAATGGTTATAAATGAAAATACCACATATAAGGATAAAAAACAGTTCATTCGAGCTTAACTATTTCATAATCGAAAGTATGTATTTCCACCGGACCGAGCAGTCCTGAAGACTGCAAAGGCGAATCAGCCTTCCATGGATTGATTGTTGTCCATGTCATACGTTGATCTTCTGGAAGATGTTGATCACCGATAAGACGGTTCTGCCAATTGTTGACTACTGTTACTTCTAATGTATTATCACCCTTCTTCAGATATTCTGTCACATTCAGACGATATGGGAAAGTCCATACTCCACCTACATATTGCCCATTCAGTGTCACTTTTGCCATTACCATTACATTACCCAAATCAATATACAAGCTCTTCTGCGGAAGTTTTTCCAATGTGAAAGTAGTTGCATAAACAGCCTGCCCGGAAAAGTATTTTATACTATCATTCTCTGAATCCATCCAATCTTTCAATTGAGACCAAACTACCGGTGTCTTCGGTCCACGTTTACCTGCTTCAAACGTGATCTTCCAAGGGGTATCTATCTTATAAACTATTGCTTTCTGTGGGAAATTATCTTTCTTTTCTGTTACTTTGTTAGTCTTGCGAAAAACAATAAAGGCGCTTTCATTTCCTTCCAACTCAACAGGTAAAGATATATAGCCTTTTTTACTTTTAAAATCTGGTAAATAACGAATCTCTCCTGTTACAGGATTCCAAAGTTCCGGAGAGAATTCCTGCGACACACGAAATTCTCCGTTAAAAAACACTTTCTCATTATGCTGATTGGACACAAAATAAATTTCCGCATCTGGTAGATTTCGATGTATAAACAAAACTGGCATATCTTTTTCACACCTAAAATCAGGATGTATATTCAGTGTATCCAACACATCTTGTAAAATAATACCCCGTTGAAACACTCTTCCTTTTCCATAATGATCGTTAGCAAACAATTCTGTACCAATATGTGATACTTCCTTATCTGCTTCAGGATAGCCGGACAGGCTAGGAGAATATTCAGGAGCATCACCATAAACAGCCAAGCCATCGTGTACCAATTCACTAATCTTTCTCAGTACTTCGGGGCGCATTGATTTTTGATTTGGCAATACCAGTAAACGGTACTTCATTCCATCAGGCAGGGTCAAACAACCATCTTTAACGATAGCCCTCGTTAAAAGAACCTCGGCATTAATAAAGTCAAAAGAATATCCTTTTGGTAATTGAGGATCTATTGAACCTGTCATTTTGGGAGCATCTTCACCGATGAAATAAGCGACATCCGCCACATAAGTACCTTGCTGTAAAAGGAAGTTCGACCTCCGCAGATAGTCTGTAAATAAATCCATTTGACTAAACCAAGTGTTTTTACGATGAAAATCATTTCCAAACCAAGCACTCACACCGGGATTACGATCTTCATAAGGTTGGTGAATATACAAATGGAGTAATGAAGCATTGATACCTTCAGCGAAAAAACGATCAATACGTGCTTTCATATTGCCCGGATAATGGGTGAAATTAGGTCCTCCACTTGTACATGATTCTGCCCAAATACGCTTTTTACCGTAAATATGCCCACAAGAAGAAGCACAACGATTTTCAATTAACCCCAAATCACCAAAGCTCCAAAATTCACCACTAATCTCATCAGATTGACCGCCATATTGCAAGAACTCTCCCGGAAATCCCCAATGCCCATAATTTTCCAACCAAGTTGTGAGTCCATGTTGATGACAAATATCTCTCAATCCACCTACATAATCGTATGAAACTCCATCTGCAATCAGACGGCGCAGATCCCAAAGAAAACGAGAAGACATATCTTCATTCCCTACTACTTTACCATAAAGAGTAGGTAGATAAGGAAGTGGATCATATCCATAAGCTTTCTTGAAGCGCTCCAGCATATCATCCGTCCAATTTTGGCTACCCGTCTCATAACTGTCTTGCACTGCTATTTTCAGGCTCTTACGATCAGCTTCAGGTATACGGCGAAGAATTTCACCCATATAAGCATCAAAGTGTGCGTTGACATGTTGCTTACTCATTTTATCCACTTCAAGTCCGGTAGCTTCAGGGGTAGCAGGTGTATTTGTCACACCTGTCGTTTTCATTTCCAAACAGGAAATAATCCAGTCACCTTCCGGTACATTCCAAGTCAAAGTCCCATCGGAAGAAAGAAAAGCAGTCAAATCTATTACTTTATCCTGTGGTATCACAAAGCCCTCCGAATCGTTATACCAATCCTGATTAGTCCACATATATGAATCCCATTTAGGATCGGGACGTTGATACATCTTCGCCAAAGATTGTTCCGGATATCGTTCTATCGTTCTTGCGGAAGAAAGAGTGACCGTGGCTTCTACATCCCCATAAGAATTAATTGGCTTATCCAACAATAAACGAAAGTCCGCAGATTCCGTTGCAGGAAGAGAAAGAACAACCGGAGCATTGGTGAAAAATCCAACAGAACGCATACCATTGGTACGGTCTATCTCAAACTTCCGGATCGTTTTATAGGCATCACCGACTTTAGCTTGGAGCTCCGCTTTCGTCCAGACATAATTGTTTGTAGCAAAAATGAAACTACGAATTGGCTGTGGTTCATCAAGGTGCATTTCAAAAACTACGGGTTCATATCCTTTCTGTTGCACTTTCCATTCTTTTTGAAACATGTCGCTTTGGACAGGATAAGCAATAATACGAACTAACTGCATAGAATCCGAATATCCAGGTACTGTGTACGAAAAAGTTTGCTGACCTTTCACCCTCGTATCGGTAGCTGCCAGATAACGCATACTCTGTTCCGGTTTCACCCACGGTCCTCCCGACTGACTCCACCCAGGACTATTAAACATTCCTATTTCTATGTCCAGTTCTGTCGCAGTTTTCAGTGCTGCATGTATGGCATCCCACCATTCGGGCGTAAATATCTTCACATCTCCATAAGCATTTCCTCCTATATCAATATTTCCTATATATGCACGGGTGATCCCTGCCTTTTTCATAGCATACAGGTCTTTAATCACTCCCTCTTTTGAGATATTATCTGAAATCCAATACCAATAACATCCCACTCGGATATTATCGGGAATTTCCCGAAAGCCTTTTTCAATAGTTACTATAGAAGGTACACCTTTTACATTCGAGCACGCTGACAAAAAACAAATCAAGGCACACGTAATCATTACTAAAACATTTTTCATGATATCATATTTTTCACTTTAGTCAAACGAAACTTCCAGCAACTCCTCCAGCCAATTAATAAAAAGATAATATATAGACCGGAGGAATATTGTGGAATTTCAAACACCAATCCTAACTTTTTACCTATATCTATTGAACTTTATACTATGAACGCTTGAAATTTAAGAAACCACTAAAGAGAAATTTAAAAAGAATCATATAAAAATAATAATCAAAGCGATTAACTTCAAATCCATTCACTAGACAATTTTCCTAAAGTTAATTTTGTTTCTGCACAGACTTAAATTAAATGATAAATTAGTTTATTACGGTGCGTTTTTAAATGTATCAATAAAAAATTCAGCAGCCTCTAGAAAAGATTTTTCATTTTCATTTCTCATATTCTCATAGGTGACTGATAAACAGCAAATAATCAAATAAATAGCTTATGAGAAATACTTTCTAAGACGGCATTTCTCATAATACTCCTTCTATTTTTGCTTAAAATTCACCTTATTCTCATAGTATTTCAGAGTATTTCTCATAGTCAAATACTATCTTCTCCTTTTTTCTGGTTGAAGATAAACTGTAGTTCCGATTGTCCCATATATTATGGGAAAATGTTCCCTAATATTATCATTACTGTCCCGTAAAAGTGGATAAATAGTTCTTTGAAATAATTGAAATATAGT